>ENA-UOYA01000082-UOYA01000082.1-activated-sludge-metagenome-genome-assembly--contig:-NODE-82-length-126868-cov-274.370569_pt1 | contig 126868 bp, 74 predicted proteins | sample MGYA00238163_ERZ764804 | MGnify/ENA primary metagenome ERZ764804 (study PRJEB28919, sample SAMN05720223) | activated sludge metagenome | isolation source: Anaerobic digester | place: Hong... | reverse complement strand
AAAATTTCTCAAAATTTTTATTATAAACTCTTGACTTTAATTAGCTGGTCTTTTTAAAATATAATTTGTGTACATGTGTATTATAATATGTAAAATATACAAAGTAAATAGAATATATAACAGTATTAATATTATTTACATTATTTATATATAATAATTGCAAAAAGTATAAATATAATTGACAAATGCAGTACAATTAAATATAATATAATTATCGATATCGAAAATTACATATAGATCAGGAGGTATATTACAAGCTTATGAATTTGTATGGAATTATCCAACAATCTTTTTTTGGAGATGATTGCGACCCGGATAAAGTTAGTCAAAGATTGAAAGATTATTACAATGAGTGTAATCAGATGGAGCAATCTGTAATAAACAACATATTTATTGAATTGATTGGTTGGAGTTTTGAAACCTTGTTAGAAATGGAATCAGGATATAAAGGAGGGGCTTTTGTGGAAAAAGACTGTAAAGAATGTTTGAATGAGGGTAAAAAAGATATATGTGATAAATGCTGCGAAACATCTGGAGGTAGGCCATCTATGTTTGAAGCTAAAGATAAAAAAGTAAAACAATAATCAATAAGCCATCGCCGCGGCGATGGCTTATGTTATTTCCTAAAATAACATATAAGGTGCCTAGTGAAAGGGTAACTGTTGTGTACTTAAGAATGGGTTTCCTACTAATGCAGATATAATTCATATTTTATTTAAATAATATTACAATAGTATAAAATGCATTAATTAACCTATACGCATCAGCTTTATTCCATACAACTGCATCTCTACCATGTAGTATTCTATGTCTATTAATAGTTTCTGGTCTATTCTCATCAAATTTTTGATTAGAATTTATGATATTAAAAAAACTAATTATACTAGACCACATAATACTACTAACATTTTTTTCATTTGTAACAATTTCATTTATTCTATTTTTTAATTTGTATCCATACTCAGCAGTTTTTAAAAAATCAGCCAAGACTCCTTCAAAAACTATCAATAAACTTGGTATAGTAATTTCAATATTGTTTAACTTAATATTATAACTACATTGATTTAATAAAATTTCCCACTTTTTAAATAGATCATGTTTGATAATTCTATTAATTACACTATTAAAATGAGTATAGTTATTTTCTTCATAGTATAGAACAAAAGAATCATCGAGTTCTGCCTGAGTTAATTCACTTAATTCAATTATTGAGGATGGAGTAAAACTTTTATCAATTGTCCAACCTTTTTCAGCAATTTTCTTTACTGATTCATCTAAACTAGATATTATTTTTTCAAAATCAATATCTAGTTTAGATGTAGGAAAATTTATTGCTTGTATAACTTCTTGTAAGGGTTTAAATGAAACATTTATACCATCAATAATCTTTTTAATTGATTCTTGAATTGTTGAATTATATTCAAAATTAAAATAATAACTCATTTTTGTTCCTTTCTTTTAATGCAATTAATTTATTTTAAAATTATAGCATACCCCTAAGTATTTTAAAGACAAATTCTATGCAAATTTTGAGGGGTTCCGACTTACTATCCTTTGTGTTATTTAAATAGACCTTTACAATAATTATATTACGTAATATAATTATTGTAAGAACATACGTTCGATATTTTGTAAATATATTTTTGGTGATTGTAATGGAAAGAGTAATTCTTCATTCAGATCTTAACAACTTTTATGCAAGTGTAGAATGTATGCATTGTCCTGAACTCAGAGAAAGGCCTGTCGCTGTAGGCGGCTCAACCGATCAGAAAAGAGGGATTATTCTTGCCAAGAACTTAAGGGCCAAGGCTTTTGGAGTAGTCACAGGTGAAGTTGTGTGGCAAGCTAAACAAAAGTGTCCTGACTTGGTTGTGGTCCCTCCAAACTATAAGCTCTATTTACATTACAGTAAAGAGGCACGAAATATTTATAGCAAATATACAAACTTAATTGAATCCTTTGGCATTGATGAATGTTGGTTGGATTTGACAAATTCTGTTAAACTTTTTGGTTCCGGAGAAAAAATTGCAGATGAGATAAGAGAAAGAATGAAAGATGAACTTGGTGTTACTTGTAGTGTTGGTGTTTCATATAACAAAATTTTTAGTAAACTTGGTAGTGATATGTATAAGCCGGATGCAACAACAGTTATTACAGAAGAAGACTATAAAAAAAAGGTTTGGCCTCTTCCTGTTTCTGATCTTTTATACGTTGGCAGGTCTACAAATAAAAAGCTTTTAAATATTGGCATATATACTATAGGTGATCTAGCAAATTTAAATTTGGCATTTCTTAAAAAGTATCTTGGTAAATGGGGTGAATATCTTTGGCTGTTCGCTAATGGCCTAGATGATTCTCCTGTTCTTAAGTCAGATTATAGCTCTATCATTAAAGGAATAGGAAATAGTATGACTACTCCCAGGAATTTGGTTAATAATGAGGATGTGAAGATTCTTTTATACGTTTTGGCTGAAAGTGTTTCTGAACGTCTCAGAAAACATAATTTCAGGGGTAGGACAATTCAAATTTATATTCGTGATAAAGATCTTTATGGTTTTGAAAGACAAGCGAAGTTGTCAGATTGTAGCTGCATTACAAATGTTATAGCTGATAAAGCTTATGAGATATTTTTAAATAACTATAATTGGGAAAAACCTATAAGAAGTTTGGGTATAAGAGCTACCGACCTTGTAACAGCAGATACTAACATACAATTAAGTATTTTTGATGATCATAAAAAAATTTTAAAAAAGGAACAGCTTGAACACAGTATTGATAATATTAGAAGAAGATTTGGACATTATTCTTTGCAAAGAGCCTTGCTTTTAAAAGATAAAGCATTAAACTCCAACCCTGTTGAGGATAATATAATATTCCCAGTCTCTTATTTTAGATAGAGGTGATTTTTTATGGAAAAAATAAGTGCTGAAGTTATTGCCCATTTTAATTTAAATGGTGAAATAATCCCTTTAAAAATAAAAATTAATATAAACGGCGAAGAAAAATCTTATAATGTAGATAAACCAAGCAAAGCAGTGCGAGGTGCATCTTTAAAAATTGGTGTTCAGGGAAACAGATATTCTTGTTACATAGACGGAAAAAAAGCCTTTCTCTATCAAAACTATGAAAATAAATGGTTTTTAGACATATGTTAAAAACTGTTTATTTCTCCTCTACCCTTTTAAAATGAGCCTCTATTGTGAACTCATCAAAATTCTTGCTTGCTGCAGCCAATTAAAATTAGAATTAAAGTAAAACACCCTGAGCAGACCGACCAGTCCTCAGAGCGTTCTAAAAAATAGTTCTCCAATTTAAAAAACCACTCCAAAAATCAGTGCTAGCAACACTGTGATTTTTGTTATACTATAAATATAGTATAACCTATTTTTATTTTATGAGTCAAACGTTGTTTCTTAAATAAAATGAGTAGATAATTGCTGGTTATCTTTACGGTGAAAGACAAAAATGTAATTATATGGTACTGCGTAGCAATTCGAAGATATTACGAGTAATTTAAAGTTTGCAATTTTATATTTTTTATTAAATTTTAAATGTTTCACAGATTCAAAATCGACTCTCACGGTCCAAAATCGTCTAATTTGAACATCCATTATAAAACTCTTAATAAGAAATTGTAATTTCGTTTAATGTTAAAAATTTATCATATTAATGAATCTTTTATCTCCTCATCATGATTGCATTTTCCATATATTTTTCCCTTAACGCAAATATGATCAGGGTTTTTATCTAAATGCATTTCAATCATCATATTTGTCATTTTATCATTATGTACATCATCTTCAATCTTTTCTCCACATGTTAAACAATATGCTTTTGTTTTTGTACTTTCCCACATACCTAATACCTCCTCAAATGATCATACCTAATTATATCACTAATTTTTTAACATATTTACTCGCTTTTGATTTGATTGTTTAAAAGGTAAAACAAAATAATTACATTTGCATTAATTATATTGACATTTGCAGTACAAAATGATAAAATGTATATAGTTGATATGAAAGGAGAATTCACGATGATATTCTTTGAAGTCGTTGATAATGAAGGTTTTACGAATTTTATTGATGTTTATACAAGACAAGATGAACTTCAAGATGGAATTCTTATTGATGTAACTGAGCAGGCAAAAGAAGTTGGGTTTGTTTTCCCGGTTGCAATTACTCAAACATTGTGGAAGATGATACAAAATGTACCAAAGAGCAAATATGGTGGTGATGCTGACGGAAGGCTTTGGGATGTTTTATACATGGGAACTCTAGCTATTAAATGTAAAGCTAAGTGTGAGCCTGGTAGACAGGAAATAAATTATTATCTCACCTTACCTCACAATATAACTGAAGATGGTAGAGAGGTCCTTGTTGCGGATCAGAAATTAAAATTAGTATTTGACCATGACTGTTATGGACCATGCATAACCATTATGCTGCCGGATGAGGATTAATTAAAAGGGAGGTGTTGAGAATGAAAAAAATTAAGCAAGTGAACGGGCTTATAATTGCTGAATGTAATGATAAAGAAGCCATTTTGTTAGGTTCTAAATATGCGATCTTTACTTCCGAAGAATATGCATATGGACCAGGATGCAGATCGGAAGAATGGCAAGCTGATAGTTTGAAAGAAGCTGAAGATTGGTGCAAATCATACAAAAGAAACTGAATTACAGGCTGTCTTTAAAGGGAGGAATTACTTTGAATAAGTGGCTGATTAATGAGTTTATTAAGAATTTACAGATTGTAAAGAAGTTAAATGAAGAGTCCCAGAAATCAAAAGAGAGCAACGGTACAAAAGATAATGGAAATAAAAAATAATTTTGAAAGGAGGGATTTGAAATGATACTGGGTATTTTAGATTTTTTAACGAGGCTTGTATTAATACCAATAATTTACCTATTTATTTTAGCTTTTATTCCTGAAGCAATTAAGGATGTAAAACAGTGGAAAAAAGAGCTTCTTCCAGAAAACATGATTATCAAACTAATTAACAGAAACCATTTAAAAAGATTAAAAATTATAAGGGACAAAGGGGAAAGCGGCTTGATTATTAGCCGCCATCAATGAATAACTCGTCTATCTGCCAAGACCGCCGAGAAATTCATGTATATTATATCCCTTATTCCGATTGCTAACAAGGGGTGAGCTTATTGGGGGAATCATTAAGCAATTTAGAGAAAGGCCGCAAAAAACTTATAGAAATGATGGATAACAGTTCAAGTCTCTGTACGAAGGAATTACTAAAACAATCTCAAGAGGTGGATAAGTTAATTCTTGATCATATTAAAAGATCGTTGAAAGAAAAGTCGAAGCAATAATTAAATATTAAGGAGGCTGGCAAAATGTTGATGTTTTGGAGAAGAAAAAAGAAAAAGTTTAACGAAGCAGAGTTGATAAATATAAAGATAAATAAGGTAGAAAGCAAATTTTATAACTATGAAGAGGTCCGGTTAAAAGATAAACACTATATAAATACTGTCGCAAGGAATCTGCAGTTAGAAGAAGGTAACGATAATCAATATTTTGTTACAGCAAGGTATACTGACATACCAGGATTAATTGTATATTTCTATATTCGATTAAAAGACCTTCAGGCGGATTATGTATCTATTAACAATACAGTAGATATTGGAATAAAGGCTGATATTAAAAATGGGCATTGTAAAAATATCAAAATTGAGGTTTTTCCTGTTTTTGAGAGGAGGTTGCTTATATGTTAATTATAAATATATTAGCTGTTTTTGGTACAATAGGAATTATGCAAGTGCTTAAGGTTTTTGGTAAATTTATATTTATATCTCTTCCTAAATTGACTGTAGATGGGGGAAACTTTTTTGATCGTATGTTAGACCTGGGGAAAGTTGATTCATTAGGCAAATATATAAAAACCAAGATAACACTAAAGAAAAAAATATACAACATAAAAAATATAACTGATGATGATATATCTGAACATGATGTGTATGCCTTAAATGAGCTTAGAGAGTTTATAAGATATTTAATATCCACCGGTTCATTAAGTATAGGTAATCGTTGTAAATATAAATTAAAGGGCGGAAAACTTGATTTGTGTATATTAGAGCAGGGAACGCACTTGTCAGGAGCTGTATGTATGAGGTTTGAATCATTTTCTGCGGATAAACCGATTCTTGTTATAATTTATAATCTTATAACTGGTGATTTTGATACTTCATATACATTCCATAATAAAATATCTGTAAGATTTAAAGAGCCTCAAGTAAGTCTTATTAATGATATAAGGGGATTCATAAATCTAATGGGTTTTCAAATAAAAAATTCTAGATTTCAACTTGCTTAAACGCTTTACAATGGGGGGATAAAGATTGGAAAAATACTATACTAAATGTGGGCGTATATTTCAGAAGAGTAGTACATCATCTGTAACTGGTTACAGGATTGAGCCAGGAGATAAACAATGTAATGGTGACGAAGATTCCGGAAAGGATCCGTGTCCTTTTCGGATAGAGGTAACTAAAGGATGGCCACCAGTGTTTGATAGATGGGAATGTCGTGCAGGCAGTAAAAAACCAAGTCATAAGAATGAATATTCTACCAATATGAACGATAAAACAACAATGCATGTAAAATCTTTAAACATTGATTTTTTGAATCAAGTCCAGGATTATTGCAGCTCTTTAGAGGGGTGTTCCGGGACTGGATACAATCAGGATCTTCAGGATTGTCGAAGGCAGTTGTCTATTTCCTTTCTACAGAATAAAAAGGGTCTTACTGCGAAAAAGGCCATTGTTGAAAGATTTTTTAATCCGGATAAACATAAGGATAAGACATGTAAAGAATGCGATTTGTTTGGGGAATCAGCTGGACAACCCAATAATCCATCTTTACATATATGTAAACATATATATGTTAATAATCGGACGGGAACTACATTACCTGATATTTCAGCATGTGAATACTATGAAGAAAAAAATGAGCAGGAGGTTATCGGCATGGAGGAGCCTAATGAAGATATGAAGGAAAATTCAGCCGTTTACAGTACTATTTGTAGAAATGAGGATAAATCTAAGGGGTGTCCTTGTTATGGCAGCGGAATGTGTGGGGCTAAAGAATTTTCGGATGATGAATTTTGGTACAGATACGGTGATAAGGAATATGACTGTGATGAGTTCATTAAAAGAATTTCTCAAGTAAAAAGCAAAAGAGAAGATGTTACTGAACTTATAGGAATTGACAAAGATATTAACTCTGATGAAAATATATTAAATGACCACTTGGGAACTATTAGAGAAAGAGCTAATAACATTATAAATAACTATATTGAAATTGGCTTCAGACTGTTAGAAATCCGTGATGTTAAATTATATAAATCTAAAGGATATGATAACCTTATAGCTTGTGTAGAAGCTGAGCTAGGTATGAAGAAATCTACTTGCTATAATCTTATGCGTATAGCAGAAAAGTTTGGGGATCCGGAAAGTAGATCTTTAAAAATTGACTATAATAGCTATGGATATGTTCAACTCCTAGAAATGACTACAATGTCTGATGAAGAGTTAAATCATGTAAATCCGGATATGTCAAAAAGGGAAATACAACAGATTAAAAATTCTAATCGGTTGGAACAAAAAGCTGATCTTAATATAGATAATAATATTATTGATGTTGATTATAAGATAGTTCCGGAAAGCGTTTTAATAGAGCCCAATTCAGATAAAGAACTTGAAATAATGGATGATCAAATGGATATCAAAGATATAATTCCTTTTCACTGTAACAATAATGCTGTTATTGAAGCTGAAGATTCGAAAGAACAGATTTATTCTGAATTTGAGGATGATTCTTATGATCCTGAAGACGATGAAGACAATGCTGATCCTGAAGATGATTCTGATAGTGATCTTACATTTGAATCTGAATATGAGGTTATTGAGCAAGAACTTGATAATTCTGAAGATATTCAAGAGGAATACATAGAGGATAAAAATTGCTCTGGTGATTGTAAGGATTGTTTGGATAAATGCCAGAGAGTAAAAGACAAGGATGATATAATAAGAAGAATTGATTTAGCTCATGATCTGGTTACACAAGCCATAGAAATTGTAAATTTTATTCCAAAAGAACATATTGACTCTGTTCATGCTTGCAAACAAAGCGTTATTAGAGAATTATTTAATGCTAATCATATGTTAATGGTTCTTAGACCGGAAACCAGATGCACTACATATGAAAAAGAAAAAGAAAATCTTAACTTGGCAAGTGAGCAGCTGCTGAAGCCTTTGGAAATAAGAAAGAATATGTTAGAGGATTTAAAAGTAAAAAGCCCTGAAAATAGCATGGAATACGAAGAAAGAGTAAATGTAATTGATAATTTTTTAAATGGTATAAATGATATGCTTAATAATATAGAAACAGGTGCAGATGAAGTTCAAATTAATGAAATCAATATTATTAGAAGAAAAATATTTAAAGATGAATAATTGAAGTTAAAAAATTTAAATGGTAAAATTAAGTATATTATAGGGATGCATAAAAAGTATCCCTATAATATTAAAGAGAGGTCAAATATGAATCTGAAACTTATCTACCTTATCGATAACATAAAGGAAATCCTGGTTAAATTCAAGTTATATAAATCTTTTGAAGAAACTGTATGTGAAACTTTAAATAGGCTTAAAAAAGAAAAATTCTATGATGGAAAGTATCGCTGGTTTAAAGATGTAGATGAAGCGGAGGAATGGGGACTAAATAATTATAGTGAATGGACTAAAAATCTTAAAGATAAGGATTTTAGTATTAAAATGGAGCATGGTTGTGAAGTTACTACTGAATATGATGCAATTAATCTATATTTAGGATTTCCATATAGACAGATTAACCCATATTTAAGAACAAATATGATTGATTTTAATACAGACATTAAATTTATTAAAAAGTTAATTGATTTAATGGGCCAAGCTTTTGAAAATGTATGGTTAAAAGATAATATAATTTCAATTAGATGCATGGGTTTTGAAGGATTTTGTAAATGGACTAATTACAAGAATATTAAGGAAAATGATACGTTTATAGATAATGGCTTTATGAGTACTACTTTAAATATTAATATAATTAATGAAGATACTGATTTTAAAAAAGATGTTTTGCTGATTCTACGGGTTTCCAGTGGTGCTAGAGGAGTATATGCTAACCTTATTAGCCACAGGGATGTAGAAGCAGAACTTTTACTATACAGAGGGACAAACATACGTATATCAAAAATACTGTATAAATTAGGGTCCAACGTTATACTTTTGTGTGATGTCTTAAATTAAGGGAGGGCTTTATGCTTTTTAAGAGAAAAAGAATATTGGAAAGTTTAGTAAGTAACTATCAGGAGTTAAAAGAAAAGTACTATATACTTAAACATGAATATAAAAAGCTCAATAAGTCATTTGCAAATTATGAAAACGCATTGAATTATAAAATTGAACACGAATTTGAAAGACGATTTTTTACATATAAGTTACCTGAAGGCCAAAATATAGTTATTATATTCGATAATAATTATAATTTTATTGGTCCTGATGAAACTTTAAAAATTAACTGCAAGATATTTGTAGATGGCACCATTAATGCTCCGTTGATCTTAAGTAAAAATGATAAAAAATGTAAAGGAATTTCAATAACAGATATTAATTGCGGAAAATATAAAAATCGTGGCATTGGAACATTTATAATTAATGGCTTAGTGGAAACCCTGAAGGAAATGGATATAAATCAAATTAGTGCCAGATTATCACCGTATGACTATTCTTCAAAAGATAAGCTTTATAATTTTTATATTAATAAAAACGGATTTATTTTAAAAGAAGAATTAACTGAAAACTCCTGGGGTACTGTCATAAAATATATATAATTTATATAATTTTAAGAAAGGGGCTAATGAGTATGGAAAATTATTTCGATAGTGCATTTAGGTATTTAGAAGAAACAGAGTACAAAAACAATGAGGTTTTAAGAAAGCAGCTGCAGAAGATTAAAGAAAAAGTTGCAAAAGATTTTTTGAATTCTGGCTCATCCTTTGAAATGGTGTTTAAATCAAGCGACTTATTAAATTCTATAAATGAGTGTGCTGTAGATCTCATTTCGTTAATGGAGCTTTTTAAACATATATTAAAAAATGAAGACAAGGAGTTAGGAACTTACTCGTATGAGCAGGATCAATTTTTGTTTATTAACGACTATTTTATGAACACATTGATAAGCATGATGCCAAAAGGATCAGAGTTAAATATGAATTTCTGTAATGACGATGACGAAAATGATTAGGGGATGATATGAATGCAATATCATATGCATATAAGATCAGATGAAAATATAACTGTTTATAATCATGAATTAAAAGAAGATGTTGTTATAGAAATAGGGCAAAAATACATTATCAACCCTGGTAAAGCAACTAATAGAAAAGATAGAAAAAATAAAGGGAGAATAGTTGAAGTATTAGGTTTTCACAGTGATTTTATGCCTGATGTTATTATAAGATATATGGATACAAAAAGGCGTGGTAGGGTTAACCCTTGTGATTTAATAAAATATAATAATGATGAAAATGAGAGCATTACCAATATTTAAAAATACTGTTTACGAAAGTGCGTAAATCTGGCTTAAGCTAAATTATAGAACACAGGAGGTCTTTAACATGGCTAATGATTGGTGTGCAAGAAATTCATACTTGAGTAAAGACAAAGTAGAAGTATGTAATTTTTGCGGATGTACTTTTAGGGTTAAGGTAATGAAACAAGATGGACATAATGAGTGGGAAGAGTATTATTGTCCAGAATGTCACCAAGAGTTTAGAGCTTTTGCAAGTTTATCCCCTGTAGTTACAAAGGTATCAAGTCGAACTGACGGGAAAACAGTAAAGTACGAGAATTTGTAGTGTTCGGCTTATTACCCTTGTTAACGGAGGTATTTATATGATGGGATCTGCAGATGAGTATTTCTTATTTAATGGAATACCTATAATATTAACAGTAGTGAATCTTACTGAAACTTATGGCGGAGAAGCCATTTGCACTTGTAAAGGTAAGGTAATTGGAAATCAATATACATGGATATGTACGAAATGTACAAAGACATACATTGGTCCATTAAAAAGATATTGAAAATGAATAGAAGTTTATAGTAACACAAAAGGGTTAAGAAATAATCTTAACCCTTTTAATTTTGAGAAATGGCAGGGCGGGAATTCCTGCATCTCAGATACTTTGTTTCCAAAGTGTGTCGGGCCCCTTTCCGACCTCAAATCTCAAATTATTCTCTTACCCTTTATTGTATAACGTAAACTACAAATTTACAACCCTTTATGCTATAATTATTATTATATGGGAAAAGAAGATTTATTTTATGTGGGTAAAGTAAGTGAAAATATGGCTACCATTGCCAAATTTAAATATACAGGTGACGTTTATGCTGACCCTGGGTTATCAGTTCATATTAACCGTAACCATTCCCATGAGCTGCCCCAGGATGTTCTTAAAAATCCATTCAGATATATAAAGGATATCCTAAATGAACCAGACTTAATTGGTAGTAACCCAAAACAGGGTGGTATTGAAATGGTTAAATATTACGACCATATTAAAATACGTATTCAAATTGGTATTAAGTATGATACAAACGATAAGTATATGTATGTTGCTACATTACATCCCATAGAACAGAGAAAAATTGATAAACGTATTGAAAAAAGACTATTTTACTACAGAGATCCGGAAAAAGATATTGAAGCTACATTGATAAATCCGGACACAAAGAGGGGGGTAACACAAGTGAGCGAAGATAAAACACAAGAGATAATGGAAAAACTTGAAAAAGGTATAAAGGAAACTCTGGAGAGTGAGAAGTGGAAGAATTTTCTTCAGGTACAATCTCAATTTCATAACTATAGCTTTAATAATGCCATGCTTATATTTTTGCAACGTCCAGATGCAACACGAGTAGCAGGATTTAATACCTGGAAAAATAAATTTGAACGTACTGTTATGCGAGGCGAAAAAGGAATAGGAATTCTTGCCCCAGTACCTTATAAATATGAAAAAGACGTTGAAATATTAAATAAAGAAACAGGCCAAAAGGAACTTCAAAAAAAGACTGTTGAAGGTATTCGCTTTAAAAAAGTAACAGTATTTGATGTGAAGCAGACTGAAGGAAAAGAATTGCCTGAAATTTGCAGAGAGCTTCAGGGGAATAGTATTAGTGCATCCCAAGTAGTTAAAGCAATAAAAGAAGTTTCTGATGTTCCAGTAGTTGAAAAGGCAATTGAATCTGGAGCCAAAGGATACTATAGCCGGATGGAGAATATTATTGCATATAAAGAAGGCATGTCTATGGACCAGAACGCAAAAACCTTGATTCATGAATATGCTCATTCTCAATTACACAGCACTGAGGCTAGTGCTTTATTAGATCGTGCTACAAAAGAAGTCCAGGCTGAAAGTGTTGCCTATATTGTCTGCAACAGATTTGGTATAGAAACAAGTGAGTATTCCTTTGAATATTTAGCTAGTTGGAGCAGCGGTAAGGATCTTAAGGAACTGAAAGAATCATTTGATTTAATTCAGAAAACATCGAATAAGATTATTGAAAAAATTGAAAATGCAATACAAAAAGATATTGCTTTACAGTCTAGTCCGGTGAAAGTAGAACTTCTTTGGAGTGAAAGTGATAGATTGTTAAAAGAATTTGAAAAGATTCATGGCCCAATAGAGTTTGATCTTAACCTTAATTGGAAACCTAAGAAAAGCATTATGATGGACTTTAAGGAAGCAAGCCAGATCATAGAAAGACTTGAGAAAGAAACGATTGCACTTAAGACGGTTGATGGTAAATATAAAATTGAAAATCCAATAGGTGGTAACGATGGTCATCTTTACGAAAAGACCAAATTTATACTTCATGCACCCAAATATCCGCCTATAGAATTCAGATTTGACATTGGTGACGGAGAGTATAAAAACCTTTTTGACTGTGTAAGAACAGAGTGTGGTATAGATGTTGAAAAATATTACAAAGATCAGGCAATTACCCAGATTACACATGAAAAGGTTCAGGCTCAATATATAAAAGAGTTTCCTGCAGTTAAATATATATCTGAGAAGACCGCTAAAATAATTGACAATTTAAATAATTACAATGGATCTCCGTTAACAATTGATGAAATAAAAGATATGTACAAGGCTGCAGGCAAAAAACTTGAGGGAAGCTATAGCAAATCTGATATGGAAGACTTTAAGGTATTAAAGGAAGTTGTAGATGATTTAAAACAAGCTCAGCTTACATTAAAACAGGAAAATGCTCAACAAAAAGCTTCTTTAATGCCTGAAAAAACGGCTAATATGGATCTAACAAGATAAAGTATAAGGAAGGTGATAATTATGGTCCAATACAAAATAAATGAGGAAATTATAGGAGAGCCAAGCTTAAAAGTTGATGAAAAGAAGGATGATAGAAGATTTGCAGAAATGTTGAGTAAGTATTCTGGAATTTCTCAAGAAAAGTTGGAATACTTCTTAGAAAAGCACGGCGTTGAAATACTCCACAAGCCTGACATAATGGGCTTAGATAATGAACAAGCCCAAAAGCTTGAAGAAATATTGATTATGCTTGAAGGGTTTAATAAGAAGGTGTAATTTATGGATCAGTATAAAATTGATGTATTAAGATTTTCCGATATTTTATCCAAACATACAGGAATAAGCAAAACTAAAATTGATGAATTTATAAAAAATAACCCAGTTAACAACATATTTGAGCATCCTGGATCGATATGTTCAACTACAACACAATTAAATAAGATCCAAGAGCTTAAAGAATTACATAGTTTATACAATAACCTTAAATTAGAGGATCAAGAACGATATTCAATAACTTCCTCACATAAGGCAGTAGAGTATTTTAAAAACTACTTTGCTGATGTAAAGGACAAGGAACTTTTTGTGTGTGCTTTTTTAGATAATCAAAATAATATAATATCAACGAAAGTAATGAGTGAAGGAACGGTAAATGAAGCACCTGTTTATCCTAGGGAAATAGTTAAAGAAGCTATTCTAAATGATGCGAATGCTGTTATTCTTTCTCATAATCATCCAGGAGGATCTATTAGTCCAAGCATAGCAGATAAAGATGTAACAATGAAAATAGTTGAAGCTTTAAAAACTGTTAATATCAAGACAATTGATCATATTATTGTAGGTAATGATAAGGCTTGTTCTTTTGCGGAAAGGGGCCTAATGAGTGAAAATAACATATCAAATTCTATTAGAGAAGAATATAAAAATGAATATCCTGCAATAAAACATATATCAGAGAAGACCACTAAAACTATTGATGACTTAAACAATAGCAAAGGCAAGCACCTATCTATAGAGGAAATTAAAGATATGTATAAAGCTGCAGGCAAAAAACTTGAGGGGAACTATAGTAAATCAGACATGGAAGACTTTAAGGTATTAAAGGAAGTAGTTGATGATTTAAAGCAGGCCCAGCTTACTGAAAAGCAAGATCTAGCAAAACAAAAAGTACAGGACCAGGTACACTCAAAGAACATAGACTTGGTACAGTGAAAGGAGAATTGGAATGTTTACTTTTGATGAGGGCGAACTTATAAATAGTTTTTTTGAGGAAGAAAAAGATATTACTAAGGATGCAGCCATACAAAGACTTGAAGAGGCTATAACAAATACAGATGACAGTGATATAGTTGAGATTGCTAAGAGTACAGCTGAAAAACTTAAGCTATTAGATAATGATGAGTTCATAATGCTTCTTCGAAATCTTCCTATTATTACTATTTAATGCCAGTTGTTAACATATTTGACTGTTAAAATATAAATGGGTTATAATATATTTAAAGAAACAAAAGTCACAGTGTTGGTAGCACTGTAACTTTTGAAGTTTAAGATAATTACTCATCTGAATGCTCTGGTGGATTTCCAGTCTGCCCAGGGCATTTTACTTTATTATTAATTTCAATACTAACTAATTTACATACATTAATTTTAATAGCATTTGCGTAAATATTGCTTTTATAAGTGAATAAATACACAATAAATATCAGTATAATTAGCAGTGCAAACATGATGCAGTAATAAAGCATAACGCTCCTCCTTTCTTTAACTCTTGGACTAAAAATAAAAAACCGCCAAGAGCTATAATATTTTATCATTTATTATTGCCCTTGACGGTTCGGCTTGTTAATAACTATACTCCCTTGTGGTCAATTCCACTTCCGCCAGTCATATAGTCATAAATCTTTATAGTAATTAATATTAAATTTTACTTTATTATATCAAAAATAATATTGATATTCAAGCTATAATTGCAAAATATGTATTAAACTGTGAACTCTCCCCTACTCCAATAGCCGATCCTAGTTATAGGAATAACCAATAAAATTTTTGTTTTTTGTCTTCAGTATTATAGGTTGACAATATTACTAATGAAATAATTAATAAACATATCAACATAATAATATTGGTAACAATAAGTTCTGAAATAGTCAAATATTTTTCCGTATAAGAAAGAAAGGAAATAATAAGGTTTATAAGGAAGAACCAGAATACTAACAACATAAGGAAACCACCTTCCAAAAGCCCGAAAGTGCTTTTATTAACAGGCTAAATACTACCTATAGGTCTATTATACCATGGTTAAAAATAGACTAAAAGTCCTATATCTAGGGCTTTGCATAATATATGATTAAGTTTGACATTTGCAATGCGGATTGATATAATTAATATGAGGTATGGCAATGATTATTAAACTCCATAGTACATTTGTCGCTTCTTTAACTCTAACAGAACAGCATCAAGCTTAAGCAAAAGGAAGGGTGAGTTTCAATGCGTGATGTGTTTCCAATTAAGTACTACAGCAAAGAAGGTTTCATTGAGAGAAAAATTGAAATTAACGAGGAAGACCTTCAGAAAATTATTGAAGAATACCTAACGAACCATATGGATTTTGATTTTGATGAGGTAGAAATTGTTAATAATCGTCCAATGAATATATGGTTACATGCAAAATGTAGGACATACGTTGAGCCAGACGATGAAGAAGTGTCGGATGCAGAAGTAGAGATCAAAGGTGACTATGACGGGAATCCTTTAGCAGGTTTTTAATATTCAAAATATCAAATATTTCGGGGATTTAGGCTTACTCATTGTTTTTACATATTCCCTCGAAAAAGCTTGATATGGTATATTATGATGAAATCAGTAAAAGGCACGAATCATTGCTATGTGTCAAATATAGATAAATTTATTATATTTCCAACCGGTTGGAAACCTGGATCATTAGCTAAAAGGAGTTGGTAGATTGAGAGAATTTTGGATATATGGATTATTACTGTGTATTATAGGATCAATGCCTTTAATAACAGCAGGAATCAACTTTGCTAAGTCACGCTATAAATTATTAAGTATATTCCTTTTCATTGTATCTGCTTTATCAATTATATTGGCAGTTATTCCAATTTTCCAGAAATATATAAGTAGTATTATAATTTTCTTGATCATCTTGAATTTATGTGTAAGTATATTCAAATACGTTAATAAAAGGCAGTTAATTAATAAAGAAGAATAATATAAGGAGGCTTGTGTTGAATGGCTAAAGAAAAGGAAATAAAAAGAGAAAAAACATTGCAGATGAGAGTTACAGAGGAAGAGTCTTCAAGAATCGAAGATAAGGCAAACGAAATAGGGTTATCTGTGTCTAACTATATGAGAATGGTATGCCTTCACTGTAATATTGATATATCATTTAATCCTAAAATTGATAAAAAGTGATATAATATGGTAAAAGTTAAATTTGGAGGAAACGCAATGAAAAAGTTTCTTAAAGTTTTCCTGGTGATAATAGTTATAAATTTTGCTGCAGTTGGAATTTTTTCAGCTTGGGTTATATTTAATATCCTTGGTCCCTCATTAAAGTCTTCAGGCTTATCTTATTCAGACATTTTAAAAACAGAAATGGAGCCTGAAAAGAAGGAGAAATTAGAAAAAGCTTTAAATGATCGTAGTTATGAAATGGGAAATAATACAGCAAAATTAATAACAGATGGATTACGTAAACTTTTACCTGCAGAAGTAGACTATACAAAAATGCCAGAAATAGAATATCCTTATCCGTCAATAGATGAAGTATTAGAAAACAACAATAAAATTGCACAAGATGCAGCTAATAAAGGTATGGATATGGCAAAGAAGGCAGATGAAGAAAATCAGAAGATAAGAGATAAATCTCTTGGCGGATCCGGAAGATAGGAGGCTTTACATGGGAAATGAGTGGAGAGTAGATTCTATAGATAGAAAAAGGTTTAATTGTCCATGTAAAAATGGTTACTATGAAAAAGTAACAACTACAATGTCAGATGATTATTTGAGAACCGATGAAGAAATTAAATATTCAATGGAGTGTGAGAGCTGTAAAATCTTATATACTTATAGATCTTTTTATGGATGGATACTGAAATCTGATAATCAAAAGCTTGAGCAACAAGAACAACTGATAAATAATGAACTAAAAAGTTCAAAAGAATACATCTTGGGTAAATACAAAGACCAAATGGTAAATTTTTTAAATAATAAACCAAGAACGCAATGGTATAAAAAATGGAGAGATGTTTGCCACTATACTAATACAATTCAAACATTCAGAAAATACACAAATTCAATTGAAGACTTCCTAATTAATTACGGAAACTTCTATGGATATAGGTGTATTTTAGAATGGATGGGGATTGAAGATCCAATAGTAGAAGAAGAATATAAAATTAAAATCGATGAATTACGGGATGTAAAAAGAGATATATTAAATTCAATTGAGAAAAAGGCATTTAGATAAATCCGGCTATTTATTAAATTTTATTGTGTTTCCGTTAGATGTAGCCTCAATGCTGCCGTCTATATCAGTCCTATATACTTTTATCCCTTTCAATTTATTTATCGTCTCTTGTGAAGGGTGTCCGTAGGGGTTTTCCTTGCCAACGCTTATAACGGCATAAGTTGGTGACACGGCTTTTAAAAACTCCTCTGATGTTGAGCTGTTGCTTCCATGATGCCCTATCTTTAAGACATCTGATTTCAGGCTATATCCCTTATTCAACATTTCTTTCTCGGAATCAATCTCAGCATCTCCAGTAAACAGAAATGAATTATTTTTGTATGTCAATTTTATAACAGAGGAATAATTATTAAGATCCTCATACGTGCTGCTATTAGGTGCAAACATATTAATAATAATTTCTTTATCTAAATCAATATTCAAATTTGCAGCTGCTGAAATAATAGTAAGGCTTTTTTGTTTCGCAGCATTTAATACGTCTTCATATGTTTTTGTATTTGTTTGGACTTTAGGCATATAAAACTTCCCTACATCAAAGTTTTCGATTACTTCATCCATTCCGCCAATATGATCTTCATGGGCATGAGTACCGATAAGAACATCTATCTTTTTTATCCCCTTTTCTTTCAGGTATGAGACAACATTATCGCCATCCTCATTATTGCCGGCATCAATAAGAATAGATTTCTTATTAGGTGACTTTATAAGAATGCTGTCTGCCTGGCCAACATCAATATAGCTAACTGTTAAATCTTTATTTTCGGTAGTTAGTTCGATGGTTATAAGTTTTTTTACACTGTCCCAATTAACATTTGCACCTATGCTCTCTGATATAAATCTCAGCGGTACCAGTGTTCTGCCATTAACAATTCTTGCAGCAACATCAAGCTCTTTTGTTATACCGTTTACAGTAGGATGTTTATCGTCTATCTTTATTACTATCAGTGTGGATTCTTTTTTTCCTGTAACGGTCTTTGTAGATGGGTCCCATGTTACTTCAGCTCCAAGTGCTTCAAATATTCCTCTTAGGGGAACCAAAGTTCTTCCCTGATAAATGATTGGCGATACATCAAATAATAAATTTGTACCGTTAACACTTACTTTTATGGGATCCTCTTTTACAGGTGTTGCTTTAGGAGCCGGTGTTGTTTTGGCTGGAGTAGGTTTGTTTTGTATTTCTACAGGAATATCCCCTGCATTCTTTACTGTATATCCTTTATATGGCCCGCTATGGTAATGGTAAGTACCAGAGCTTTTGTCATAATGCCCACCATATTTATCAGTCCTTCCGGGATGTGAATATGAAATTGGAACAAACATAAGGGTATTAATAATAATTAGTAATGATAATAGTCTTTTTTTCATGGAACCTCTCCCCTTCTTATTAAGTCAATAAATCATCAAATATTGTTTCAGCATTATCGAGATCCTCATCAGCTTGTGTAAGTTCGTCAACGATTTTTTTTGCAAGGTCTGAAAATACATCTGCTTTACCATTAATATACAATTCTCCTTCGTCATGCTCAATAAAATCTAATTGTGTAAGGTGCCTCAGTTCTTCACTAAAGAAATCTTCAGGGCGTTCTAATTCTATAAATATATCAGCAATAGGGGCACTAGTTGCTTTTCTTAAATTATCAGATTCAAAAACACCTATTTTTATAATTGCTTGAATAATACTCCATTCTGGTTTTGATAAGATTTTTCGGACTCTTAAACATTCTTTTAATAATTTACTATAATTGTCTTCTATATATTTATCATCAATTATAGATTCTTCTATCTCTATAGAATCATCCTCTTCAGGATCTATTTTAAAATATTTTTCAAACTCTTCCATCCAATTATTTTGAATATATTCTGCTAACCTATCTCCATCCCAGTAATCTATTCTCCTGTCTCTTGCTTGTTGTCTTGCCCTTCCAATACACCTTCTTGCAGGTTCATTAATCACTCCAGTAACAGCAACTATAAATCTTGAGATATGAACTATTGAATGGTTATCGATATCAACTATGTCCTTAATAAAAGCTTCAGCAGCCTGATTTTCTACTTCCTTAACAGTATTTTTTGAGCCACCACTACCATATACTAGATCATTTTTTTTAAACTGTATTCCAACATAGCTTCTGTGATTCTCTGGCTGAGTTAATTCATAATACTCAATATCTATTCCTTCCTCATCTGGTCCGCCTGTAAACTTTACACCCTTCATCCCCATTGCTTTTAAAACAGGAACATAAATTTCTTTTGCCATTCTGTGTTCGGGAATTGTATTCAAAAGTTCCAATATCTTTTCTTTCGTGAGCATAGATTTAGCCTCCCAAGATAGATAATTGATTAAAATTCTTTTTATGTAAAATACTATTAATCATTATAACATATGTAAGCTGTAATGATAACTAAGATAATTATAGTGAAGACTTAATCATCTTTCAAATAATATAACTGCATCACGTTGTTAAAATTTTAACATATTTGACAGTAAAAGACGTAATCAATCCCTTCTTATGGTTCAAATAACTGATTTATATGTTCTGAAACTAAATCCACCCAGTCTAATACAACTGCAGGCGGAAATAACTGTTGAAACTCAGGATGTGAAAATATATTTCTCAATTTCTTAAATGAATTCCATACGTCTATATGCTCTCTTTTTATTACCCTGTTTTTTATTAATGCCCCTAACATTTTTGCAAACATATATTTACCTTGGTTTGGTACAATTCCTGTCTGATTACATTTCATTCTTAATGCGTTTTCTGCTACCCTAAATAACTGCTCGGCCCCTACTGTATATAGAGGATAAAAATTTACACCATATATCATTACTGCCCTAGCAACTTCAAACAACTCTCGAGTATCTTTGGGTACTTTTTCAGATAATTGTGCCTCAAAGAAGAATTTTGTTGCTTCTATAGCAAGTTCCCTACTTATTTCCTTATTGGAACCTCTTTTATCATATTCAAAGAAATTTTCAGGTGTAAGCTCTCTAAATTTGAAATCATTCAACATAGCTCTCCCCTTTCATAAAAATTATATCATAAACTTCCATATTATAGCCGACAAAAAGATTGCAATATTACCAGTTCACTATTAGTGCGTAATATGTTATTATTACGTTAGACGTTGTATGAACTCTTGCGTATAACGTAAGTCGAACGTTCGTAAGCATTAACTTAACTAACGTTATATGTAAGTCGGACGTAATTATAACGTTGTAACTTACGAAAGATAAAAGAGAGGCTGATTAAGAATGAATGAGCAAATTACTTATAGTATTGCTGAAATGGCCGAAAGGTTTGGAGTTACTTACAGAACTCTACATTATTATGAACAAAAGATTGGCCTGCAGATAAACCGTGACAGCAGTGGGGATCGTATATATTCTGAGGCTGATGTTGAAATGTTTGAATCAATAATGGATTTAAAGTCGAAGGGGATGTCGTTGGACGGGATCCGGAAACTATTTATTGAAAGAAACTTTATAAAGCCAGATCCAATACAAAATTTAGTTGTAATGGATGACAAAATGGTAGAGCTGCGGGATATGCTAGTAAATGCATTTAGTGAAAAGATGGCCCAGGAACTTCGTTCAACAAATGAGAAGCTTGACAAGATACTTCAGGAGAATGAAGAGCTTAAGGAAACCGTACGTAAGATGCAACGTCAGTCAGATGAGCATTATAGTAAGATTGATGAACAGCTTTCTTTATGGAGAAATAAGAAGCCTTGGTATAAAAACATATTTAAGAATAAAAAATAATATTCTACATAAAACGCCATAAAAAATTTTTATGGCGTTATTATTTTTATATAAATATAATTTTAAATAGAGATTTAAATAAATGTTTCAATAAGTATTTCAATATGAATTTCAATAGGGTTTTACCTTACAGTGCCTAAACGTAATTAAATTTTATCAATAAGAATTTAAATAGAATTTTCAATTAAATTTTCAATAAAAAATTAAATAGGAATTTCAATAAAATTAAAGCCCCTTAAGGATAATCCTTTAGGGGCAACTTTATATTTACATGTTTTATTTAATGATGTATAATTATGTCTAAGAAAGTCAAAACCGCCATTTTCACTCTGGTTTCTTGGCAGTCGCTAAGTGAAAGGCGGCCCACGCTTCTTGTATAAGAGAATTCTTGTATAAGAGAAGCAGCAGAAAATTCTTATAAGAGAAGCAAAAAATTCTTATTAATCCTATTATACCATAAGAATATGGTGTTTGCAATAGGGGTTAATAATGCAATTTCTGTAATTCTCTTTATAAGTAATAGAGCGGAGTATAATTGCTTAACTTTATGCTACTAAGGAGAATTTTTTAATGTCACAAATTACTACTAAAGATAAAATTTTAAAGTGTGCTGATAAGCTTAATTTAAGCCTTGAATCTACAAGGTTTTTAAATGCATTGGTGGAAGACTGTAATAACACTATCATTGACGGGTATTCCTTTTCAAAAAATCACTATATCAATAATTATTTTGAGGGTGATCCTTTCGCATATATTAATTCACTTAAAGAATTAAGCGAGAAACATTTTATTAAATACAACACAGATCAGGATAAAATGATTATCCTGGTGCTGCAGCCACATCACCTTAATAATCTTCTATATGGATTTAAATCTATACGCAAGAAGAAACATACAAGAAAGCCTATAGACCAACAGCAAGGCTTATTTGGTATGCTTACGTCAGGTAAACTTGGAGAGTTGATTGATACTGCTCTTAAAAAAGCATCACATATTATCCCTGAAATGAATTTTAAATATAAAGATAAAGGATTTAAGGTTTATGAATCAATTATGCCTTATTTTACTGGTCAGCAGCTCAAGGAGAAAGAAAGGGAATTATTAAATAAATATAATCCGGAAATGGTAGTGTTAGAGGATAACCGTAGGAACATGCCTAAGAATTCAATGCTAGCTTATTGTGCATGTCTTACTTTCATGGATGAAAAGGGGATTATATCGGATTGTACTGAATATTCTCTTTTACAGAATGTAATTGAAACGTTTGGTAAGGATACTTTCTGTGTTCAGACTTGGTATAATTCAATAGAACGCCTTGTAGAGCTGAAGCTTATAGAAAAATTTATTGATGACAAAGACTGTCCATGCATGCGTGTTGTTGGAGTTGATTTTAATCAGAGATATGTTGTCGTTCCATTTGTTGTATTTGAAAAGGATTTTAAGCGGGTTGAGACAGCTGGGGTAAAAATGTTCTTTGATATTCTTTTTGGATTGAACAATGGTGAGTCAATTAACAAGGACGGGACAATCAGTATATTAGGTCAGGATAAAGCTTACTTTTTTAAGATGGCTAAACTTGATGCTGAAAAAGAGGAGAACCGTGATAAATTTGAAAAGAAGTTGCTTCAATATAAAAAAAGATATCCAAACGAGATAAGAACTGCAATGTTTGGTGATATTGCAAAGTGGAGCAGGGGAGAGCCAAAGGAAACTAATTCGCTGCAGGCTGATGAAGAGATAAAAGAATCTGACTTTAAGGCACTATCAAAATACTTTAATTTTCAATATGTGTCCGGCACAGCCTTGATGATAAGAATACGTAAAGACTATTATATATCAAAGAAATCAGATAGTACGAAAAAACAATTAGCTATCCAGGTACGGCATAAAAGAAAAATGCATCTAATTGATGGGCTTCTGAAAGAGCATAAAATAGATTACCAAGATAAAGATATGGTGGATCTAATAAATGTATTCAAAAGGGAAAATAAGAGGACGGTATCGCTTGTAATAAATATTATTGCCGATAGAGTAAGAAGATCTGCTGATCTAGGTTGGAATAAGATCTTTAGCCTGGGGGCATACGCAAGAAAGATCCTTAAAGAATATAAACATGAAACCATAGAGATAGATAAGTTTGATTATTCATTTGAAGGCTAAGAAAAATCCTTAGTCTTTTAGTGCTGCCATAATAACACTTGGGCCAGAGAGTGGCAACATCCATAACGGCATAAATACCCAATATTAACATAATATAGTATTTGTATATCAAAGGACCATTGCAAAATGGTCTAATTTTATTATATATTTTCTAATTTTATGTGATATTTGAAATTAAATTTCTAACTTTATGTGATTACAGAGGCTATAATTTCAAATTCCTTGTGGTGAATGGCGGGCAACAACTGATTTTATAAATATTATGCGGTTACTATAAGATATTTGCTTTTTAAAAGATTTTAATAGTTATATAAGAAACAGATGTAATAGAAGGATGCTTTGCTCTGCAAAGCTATTAGAATAACCTCTGGAGAGTCTTTGTAGATTTTGAAAAAGGAATATTCCAATTAAATTACCATATATTAACAATCTATTGAGGGCAGTGCCTATTTCACTGTAATTAAATACATGGTCTAATTTAATTATTCAGTTTTTAGATATAAAGTAGAAATAAACAAATAATCAAATGGTTCCAGCGGCAGGGAGTGATTGTTAAAATATTAACGAGTAATCAAGAATTATATCAATTCAATAGATATTTCAATAGGTATTTGGCTTACAGAATGTAGCATTATGCGGAAGTCATCAATAACTATTTAAATAAGTAATCACATATTATAAATAATTTACGGATCAATAATAATTTCAATAGGAATATGCCTTACAGTATGTAGAGTTATGTGAATATCATCAATATAGAATTCAATAAGTATTCATTATTTATACAACTTTAAATTAATTTTGTTTTCAATAAATATTTCAATAGCAAAAATCCTTACGGACTGATAAGAAATTTGAATTTCATCAATAAAATTTTAAATAATTTCTATAAGCCATCTTTGATTCGCGGCGATGGCTTATAGCTAATGAATAAGGTGGGAGCATTCATGCTCTGTACTGAAATGTAAATGGAATAATTTGTTTTAATTAATCAAAAATTTCGGGGGTTTGTGGTTGCAATAAGAATTATATTAATAATAATAACCCGCTTATTATTATTGCTTTTATAAGTTCTACTAAAATAGCAAATGATAATGCTTTAACCAGTGTAGTTATGAAGTTGAAAAATATCTTTTTCATGTTTCTTTTTGTTTTTCTCATAAAATCACTCCTTTGTTAATTTACTAGGTTTTAATCAATCATGGATCCAAATGTCAACTTTATTTATTTTTATATGACACGTTTTTTGGTCTTCGTAAAAGATGGGGAGCATTTGTGTCACCAAGGGCAAAGTAATGGTATAGGGCGTTAGAGTTCCATAGATAGACCTCATTATGTATAAGCAGTGAATTTTGGGTTAAGGCAGGATAAGGGCGATACCACATATATCAGGCAAAGCCTGATAACTCCTTATATATGTACGTTTTAGAATAATACCATATGGGAGTTGTAATATATCATATGTGGTAGTATAATGTTATTAAGTATTTAGTGTTAAATTATGGTGATTTGGAGGATGTTAAAATGGCAAAATCGTTCAAGCAAATTCATGTAAGGTTAGATGATGCGACTATAGATCAAGTTAAAAAGTTAGCAAAAAAATCAGGAATAAGCGAAGCGGAGGCTACAAGAAAACTAATAAAAAAAGGATTGGCCCTGGAATGGTCAGATGAGAACACAGACCATTTAGCAAAGTTAATAAGGGATCAACTTGAGATTGTTATGAAACCACATGTTGAGAGAATTTGCAGCCTTGCTTCGAAATCTGGTCACATGTCTGCAACAGCAGCTTTTTTAAATATGCAATCTTTATTAGATATTGTTCCTGTAGAACGTAGAAAGGATATAAGACCAATGTATGACAGTGCCAGAAAAAAAGCTGTTGAGTATATGAGGACCCCAACGAATGAATGGAATGAGAAAGAGGATAACAGATAATGAGTCGTGTTATATTTAAAATGACATTCAAACATCCAAATTTTAAGGACTCTACAGCAAAAAATGCAGCACATGTAAATTATATAGCAACAAGATCAGGGGTAGATAAGTCCGTAACTGAGTCGGACCTTAATAAAGAGCTTGAGAAAGGCATAGAAAAAATTCCTTCAGATGATGAAGTGTATCTGAAGTACATTGATGAGCGTCCGAGATCACATGGATTATTTGGAGCAGAAGGAATAGAGGACCTGGATAGTATTAGAAAAGAAATATCAGAATGTGAAAGCTTTGTATGGAGGGGAATAATTTCACTCCGTGAAGAAGATGCCCAAAAGCTTGGATACCTGTCTAAAGATAAATGGCAAGACTTTTTACGTAAAAAGATGCCTGATATTGCTGATGAAATGGGCATAAGGATAACAAACTTTAAATGGGTTGCAGCAATACACATGGAGAAAGGCCATCCACATGCCCATATTATGTTTTGGGAAAAGAACTCCGAAAGAACTATTGGAACATTGAAGAATAAAGGTTTGGACAATATAAGAAAAATACTTACAGATGAAGTTTTTGAAGATGAGCGTTTGCAGCTCACCAATGAAAAGAATGCAATGCGAGATCTAATACGTGATTTGGCAAAGAACGATGTAGGAGAAGCTGCAAGAATTTTAAAGGAAGTTAGAAATAATGTTCTTGAACTTCGTACACTTATTCCTGAAATGAATAAAGAAAGCGTACCTCCAAGACTTTACGATGAAGAAGAATCTTCTCTGGCTGATAAAATAAAGAAGCTTTCGGGTATGTTACCTGGTTCAGGTAGAGCTATGCTTAAATTTATGCCTCAAGATGTGAAGGACGAATTACGAGCTATATCAGAATTTATTCTTAAACAGCCTGATTTTGCAGCCTCACTTGAAAGAAATTTAAAAGCTGTAGAGGATCTTACCAGAATGTATACTGGAAAAGAAGAGGCAATACAAAAAGCCAGGGATAATGCTTATAATGATATAAGGGATAGGGTTTGTCAGATTATCCTTCGTGGAGCTGTTGAAAGCTTGAGAGATAACCAACTTTATATTGATGGTGAGCTTGCAAACAACTTTGTTTCATATATTGAAAATTTAAATAATCAAATAAACCTTATTCCTGAAAAAGTAGCAGTAATTAATCAAATTGCTATATCATTATTACGTACTGGTCATACTGATGAAAACGTACAAAAATTACTTTCCGAATATACTCAAAATGAAGGGTTAGGTTTTAAAGATTCTCATATATCAAAGATTATAACTGACTTAAGGGAATCCGGTGCTGCTGCAAATGAAATTAATATGTTTTCTTCAGTAAAGAAAATTGATTTTATGCTGTCAAATTTGAAACTTTCAAAGTACTCTGAAACAGAGGCTTTTGATTTACTGAGGCAAGCAATAAAACAAGATGCTAAAGGTCTTGAAGGACATTTACAAAGGCTATGTGATGATGGATATTTAAAATTTAATGACAATATTTACCAAATGACTGAAAAGGGTATGAGTGAATTTCTTATAGATAAGAAGTTCGACAATCCTCAAAAGGTTATACTAAAGTCACTTGAAAACGGTGAAAAGAGCTTTAATGATTTGATTAATAATCAAGAAGTATTCGGAAGTATGCTTAATAAGGATCAGGATGAATTTAAAATTAGTAAGTTTGACTTGAAGGTTCATGAAGAATTTGGGGACGACAATAAGATTACTTTAAAAGAACTTGAAGAAAAAATATATGAGAAATATTCAGGTGATGAAGATATAGAAAAAGCGGAACGTGAATTCGATATTATAAAAAACCGTATAGAAAAACTATGTTTAAATGGGTTTGCTCAACTTGATAAGGAAACAGATATTTATTCATTTACTCAGGAAGGTATAGAGGAGTTAAAGAATATTACCGGGGGCATGGAATTTACTCGATATGATGCAAATTTGACATTGAGTTATTTAGATAAGACGGAAGGGATCCTTAAAGCTGAAGATCTTAAAAAAATACTAAATGGGGAAATAGTAAATCAAAGAGCTAAAATTTTATATGAAAAATCATCTGAATTACTGGATTCAGTTAATGCTAAAGAATATATTAATGTTGACGACAATGGTAATATTACAGCAACTAAACAGGGTAAAAACTTATCTTATCAACTGCAAAAAGTAATTAAATATTTTAACCAGGTTAATGGCCCGCTTAATAAAATAAAGCTTAAAGAATTGTGTTCCAAGGAATTCAAGAACGAGAGCCTGGAATTTGCAGAAGAAAAATATGAAGAGGCAATGACTAATATAAAAGAACAGGTAGATAAGGGAAATGTTATTCAATTGAAAGATGGATCATATATTGTAGATCCATTAAAGCATGACATAAAAAATTTGCTGTACCAAATAAATAAAGAAGGTGGAAGTATACATAAAGATAATCTGAAGGATGTATTTGAAAAAAATATACCTAATAGAGAATCAGAAAATCAATACAAATATCTTATAAAGAGGCTTGATAATCTTAAAGAGCAGGGGTATTTATCAGGTGAAGATAAAGAATATAGATTTACCGATAAAGGCATACAAAAGCGAGAGGACCTTTTAAAGCCGGAAAGAGGTTATTTAAAAAAGGAACTTGGTTATTTAAAAAAATTGGGTTTTATTGATCAAACAGAATCAGGTTATATTGTAACAGAAAAGTATTTTCAACATATTAAAAATAGGCTTGATCCCCAGAAATCAAATACAGTGAAAAAAGGTGTATTTGGCGATGAGGTTATTAAGCTTATTGATAAATCTTATGACCGGCTTGAAGTGAAAAAAATAGAGAGAATAAATCAACGTTTAGCTAATGGCAGGTATATAAATGGAGATTATTCAAAAATTCCTTCTGATTATAAGAGCCTGCGGGAGTTTTGTCATGTAGAGGACACAGTATCTAAAACCCTTAATAAATTATCTACTGCCTTGTTGGTTTCGGGGGTAAGTGTTGAAAATGTAAAAATTATGCTTCATAGCTGGAATGAAAGAAGTATGTCACAATTGGATCCGGAAAAAATTAATGAGATTATTGATAAGTCAAATAAAAATGTAGAAGATGACCGGGTTTTTGGGCGTTTAACGGTAGTAAGCAAAAGTGAATGGGAAAAGATGTTTAAGGATCTGGGAGTGAAGGATCCTCCACAATGGATCTATAAGGGTTATGGATGGAAGGAATTCAATCACGCTGGAATGGGGATGTTTTCGATTATAAATGATATATGGAAAAGTGCATGGAAAACAATGGAACAACAGAGATTACAATCAGAGGCGCAGGCAGAAATGCTTAAAAAGAAAATGTTAAAGCAGCAGGCAACAGAAAATAAGTCAGCTATGGTTGAACAAATAAGAAAGAATAAAGATAAAAGTGCCATGCATGATAATGAGTTAGATATATAATTGAAACTTTTATGTAATAAATGTATAATTTAAATAATTTATTAATTTCTGGAGGTGTCTTTGATGGATTTAAACATCGAATTACTTAGTTTATGTGATACTTTTAACAACGAAACTGATGTTGCTTTAGCTTTGGTAAATAATATTTCTTCCAAGATTATTAAAAGAGACGTTGTAAACTACTTAAAGAAAAATGGTGTTACTGTTTTTCCTTCTACCCAGAAATATACTGTCGATGGTTATGAATTTACATTGGGTGATTTTTATTTTGATGTTAAGAAAAGGAATAACTATACTGTTAATCTTTGGCTGGACATGGACTTTATGTTTGGAAATTCAATTGTACTCAAAGATGAACCTTTATTTAAAGGCTCTCCAATAGACGTATTGTGCTTAAAGCGGGATTACATAAATGATGTTATTGATGAAATGAAAGATCAACAGAAAGAATACCTTATTGAAAAAATAAAGGAGCGTATAAGTAAAGCCAAGGATGATATAGCTTTTTTAAATAATAATATGGATAACTTAGATGCTTATAAATATTATTATTTTGCCCATGATTTTGAAGAACAGCATTATAGCGATATAGATTCTATGATGACTTTTATATGTAATAGAGAAGATCGTAAATAATTAAGGAGAAATCATGTATATTAAAATTAAAGACTATAGCGAAATTGGATGCCGTGAAAATAATAATGGTTATATTATTAGGTGTGATCAACAAAGTGACTATATAACTATTGAAAAGAAAAATATTGATGAAACAGAAATATTATTATCTATAAACTATAAAAAATTAAGCGACGATAAAATATTCCCATTGGTTGAAATATTCGGTTTTTATCTTATATTGGTTGGCGAGTGCTACTAATATAGGTATATGTCAAAGATTCCTATATTTTTAAATTCATAAGAAATATACACCATTAAAATATAACGGTAATGAAAGCTATTTTAAGCTTTTCATTACCGTTATATTTTTTAAATCTTCTGTTATGTTCAGTTTCGTCCTTCTTGCAATTATAGATAAACTTCATAATATATATCCGTTCCTTCAAATCCTTTCTGCTTACACCCTACAAGCCAAAATTAAATAAAATAAAAAAGTCTACTTTATGTTAATTTATGCAAAATAGATAGATTGTTAATATGATTTTTGTGAAACTTTTTGTTAAGTATTTCATGTAAGATGTGCTATATAGGTTGTCTTTTATTATGAAAGGCTTTTAATGAGTAAATTAAAATTTTAAGAGGAGAGGATTGAGCTATGGAGGAAATTCTAATATCTTCAATTATACACCAGTGTATAACAAAAGCGAAACAAAAATGTTTAAAAGGTTTGGATTTAAATTTAGTAATAGCTGTAACGGTTAAGGGTTTTTTTAAAACTGTGGGAGAAGTTAACTATAGCAGTTCAAAAATATGTATAGGTATGGGCTAGTTATAGACTATACATATTGCAGCTGTATCAAAACTTCTTTCTGATGATAATTAATAGTTATTACAAAATCTTTCCGTAAAATTTCAAAATTTTAACTATTATGTTCTGGGAGGATAAGAAGTATGAAGGCTTATAGTAATTCAGGAAAGTTAAAAAATGAATATGATGTTGAGCTTGAGAAACAGGAATTAAGTGAATTGGTAAAGCTGCTTAAGAGTTCCTACTTAAATAAAGAAATTTATAATCCTACTTTTAAAGAAATGTATGATAAAACTGTAAGAAAGGTCAAAAAAACGGTCGGTTCAATAATAAATTATAATATTAATGAAATAGAAGATGTTACTCAAAATGTATATACCAAAGTACATAGCAAGATATTGACGTTAAAACAGGATGGATTATTTATTCCCTGGATTAATAAAATTGCACTCAACGAGGCAAAAAACTACCTAAAAAAAGGTGAAAATAAAAGTTCTTCAATAAATGAAGAAGAATTAAATGAGTATACAAATGAGCATTCCATGGATCATGAAGAATATAAGTATAAATGTGCATTAAAAAAAATAAAGGAGAATAATCGTAACAGATATTTAATAGGAAGGCTCTGCATGGAATGTGAAGGAGGAGTTAAGGAAGTAGTAAAGGAAAATCTGCTTAAAGAAATTCGCAAAGAAAATAATGAACCCTATAGTGAGCAAGATATTTATGATGAATACAAGGCTTTTAAAAAAGACATAAAAGATTTGATAATCTACTAGAAGTCTTATGATGGCAAATATTATTCTACTGCCTACAAATTAAAAATTTAACTAATCCCTATAAGGAGGGAGCAGTGATGATAAAAAGATATTTAATTAAAAAAATCGAGGAGGAAAACAAAAATAATAACAATTTACAAGAAGATCACTTATTTAATGAATTAGTACGTAAAGCAATGTATAGCTTAGAAAGAGACGAAGTTGATGAGATTTTAGGGAAAAAATCAAAGCCTAAAAAAGGTTTGGAAATTAATTTAAACAAAGAAGACAATGAAGTTAATGGGGGTGATGTAGGAACATCATTTAATAGTGTAAATAACATGATGAGTAGTATGTATTATGCGGTAACCGCAAATATAAGATAAAATTATGTAATTAGGGAAGGACGCTTGGTCGATTATATAAGTCTTTCTCCCAATTATTTAGCCGCTTGGCTTTGGTGTGTGTAGGTCAGTATTGATGCTACACCGAGTAAAGGACAAATGATGAATGAGTCAAAATGTATTCTTCATTAAAAGTAAGCAATTAAAGGTAGGCAGTAGGATAATATTTGCCATCATAAATAATAGAAATTTTTTTGAGAGGAGGGGATTATCAAATAAAAGTAATTGAGCATGGGATAAAAAATAATAAATATAGGGGGGGTGAGGATATAACAAAAAAGGTGTTTAAGGTAATTAAAAAGATCAATGCTTGCTTTTAGCGGAGCTGGAGCATTGATCTTTAGGAAGAACCTTTAAAAAAGTTTCTTTGATTAATTATAACAAAAATGTAGCTTAAAAGCCAGAAATAATGATATGGAGGATGAGGATAATGAAAAAATTTAGGTTTGGTAAAATAGCTGTTATAGCAATGATTATAGTTTGTGCTTTTTTTGTTGAGGCAATATCTGTCTCGGCTGCAAATGGTAGATCGTGTATCTATGATTTAGGTTGGGGAAGACAGGATATATACTTTAACGAGAATCAATGCAGAATACTAGCTGATTCATATGGACAATCTGCTGATGTGTTTGCAACTGCAGGTGGCATTGGTTCTAGTGTGATGGCTACAAGGGTAGTTAGAAGAGATGCTTCTGGTCTTGTAAAAAATTTAGGATCAAAAGCGAATCTTATGACTTGGGCATTTACAATTGGTTGCGGTTTTGATAGTTATGTGCTAAGACAATTGGAAAAACAATATAGATTAGGGTCCTATGGAAGAGGATGCATTGCAAGATGCTTCTTAGGAGTACCATTTGCTGTAGACCTGCAATAAGCTAATCATCAATAAAATTTAACTGCAATTGTCAAATCATTTTAATGCATGTTTTAAATTGCAGCAGGAGGCTATTGAACACCCTTTGCATCAATAACAAAAGATAAACCATCTGCTGCAATTTAATTTGCATTATTATAAAAGCATGTGAGAGCAAATTAAAATAAGGGAGGAATTTATTATGAGAATCAAAAAAAGCTTTATTATGTTAATATTGGTGGTGTTGGTAACAACTAGCTTTACGACTATGAATACCGTTCCAACATATGCTGCTCAATCTACTCAATCTTCTCTTGATCTGCCATTTGGGTTACCAACCGTTTATAAAGTTACCAGGTATGATAGTGGATGTAATTTGACCACTGATATCTATTATTGTTATAATGGTTCGGGGCAAAAAGTTGTTTTATATGCTAATACAAGCTGTTCTAATCCAAATTACAGAATTAGTAGCATATCTTATAAAGGATGTGCCGTAGATATTTATATTTCATATGTAAAAACACTTACCATTAAAAGTCATATTTTGTATATTGTCTGATATAACTCTAAAATCCTATAGTATACAGATATATAAAGAATAAACCAGCTTAAAAAGCTGGTTTTTATAATATCATTTAAACCACATTTATTTAAAATAGGACTTTTTCTTAAAAGGGTATTTGTGTTAATATATACCTTAAACATTTTTGTTTGTTTTTTACACATGGACGTCTAAATGTTTTTATGATAATTTGTAAATATTTATTGATTTATTTATGGTTATGTGCTATCATAAATATATAAATAAATATTTATTTATATCGGACTTTATGATATAATGCAAAGGAGTTGATCTTAAAATAAAGGAGGAGCATAGATGTCGAAGATGGAGGATAAAAGAGTAACCTTTACAACAAGTTTAAAGCCAGACATTCTAAAAAAGTTCAAAATTCACTGTGCGGTCCAAGAAAAAAATATGAATGAGGTCCTTGAACAGTTGATTGAGGAACTTTTGAGAAAAGAAGGTGGATTAAGTGAGTATTCAAATAAATGAAACAAAGCTCTCACCTGAAGCAAGAAAAGCACTACAAAATTCAAAGAGCAAAAGTCAGTTTATGAGAGATGCAATTGAATTTTACGTAAAACATCGTCAAACAACAAACACAACAGATCCTGAAATAAAAGAGGATATTAAGCAAATTAAGGAAATGCTTAAAAAGCTGTGTACTGAAGGCACTAAAGTTTCATTTACTGAGAATATTTCAAGTGAAGAAGTAAGGACAGAAATCACTAATGAGAAAGATATCGTAGAAATACCAGTAATAAATGAAATTAAAGACAAAGAGCCTGAAAAGAAAACTGAAGTAATTAACAATCCTATTAAGGAAGAAGTAACAGGTAATATAGATGATGAAAAAAAGAGAGAGATTGAAAAGCTTCTTGATGCTTCTCTTGACTTATTCTAAAAGATAAAAAATGAGTACGACCTGTTCCAATGGAATGGTTAAGAAATATAGAATATCGGTACTTTTCCAACCGGTTGGAATTCTATAAACATAAAAGGGAGGTTAGATAAATGAGAGTTGCTGTAGATATTGGTTTTGGATTTGTAAAAGTTATGAATGAAAATGGTAATAAAGTAAGTTTTCCTTCAGTAATTGCAAAGAGGAGCGAGATTACCCTTAAGGGTATTGTCGGTGGTGCCAGTGATGATTATTCTATAATTTATTGGGAAGAAAGTGAACTGGGTAAAGTAAATGAAAAGAAATGTTATGTAGGTGATGCCGGCATGACTAATGGTGGCACTAGAAAGTGGGAAGATAAGACTGATTTTAATGTTGATGACATGAAGGTATTTATTTCTACAGCTGTAGGAATTGTTAACACAACTAATGAGCCAGTAGATTTATGTGTGGGACTTCCAATGAGTTATTACATGCAAAAGAAGGATGAACTGGTTGAGGTCCTTAAATCACTAAATGCAAAAGTATCTATTACTGGAATAAACAACATACGCGAAGTTAAATTTAACAGTATATTTGTTTTTCCACAGGGTGCTGGTGCATATTACTCAGCTGTATTTGATAAAAACGGTGAAGTAAAGGATTATAACTTGGCAACTACATCTGTAGGTGTTATAGATATAGGATATCGTACTGTTGATTACTTGGTTATGGGTAAAGGTCGTAAAGGTATAAATATTATTGATTCACTATCCGGATCTCTTGAGGAAGATGGTATGAATCAAGCTTTTCAACAGATTGAAAAAACAATATCCGAAAAAGTTGGTCGTGAAATTGGGCTAATAGAAGTGGAAAAAGCAATTCTTTGGTTTGGTGGAAAGCTGGATTACAGAAGAGAAAGATATGATTTAGGAGATTTTGAGGAACGTGCATATAAGGAACTTGCAGAGCAAATTTCATCAAAAATAAAAATAAAATGGGGTGTTGAGGCAGATCTTTTAGGTACTATCCTTATTACTGGCGGTGGTGGTCAAAGTCTATTTCCAATTTTAAAGGAAAAGTTTGAACAGTCTGAACTTCAAGAGGATGCTGCTTTTGCAAATTGCGAAGGATACCTGGGTGCTCAAGCTCGTAAAATGAAAACCAAATAATTTGGGGGTGTAAAGATGGCAGGACACAACAAGAGTATGGATAAAGGGACTCGTAATAGGTTGATAACAGTTATTGTCATACTTCTTATTGATATTCTTTTCATGCCGTGGTTGCTGAAGTTTCCGACTTTTTTAATTCAAGACTTCAGCAATGCCCCTGGCAAATGGTTTAGCTATGGTATATTTAATGCTTATAAAGATGTATTTACAGATACCCGGTTTTTAAGGCTTTTGCTCATCATGCAGCTGCCTGTAGCAGCTATAATTATATATGTTATATGGAACACCGAAAAGCTTAAGAAAAAGAATAGAATTAAGGATGGAGTCGGTGGACCGGAGCCAGCAGGTCAGGGCCAGCATGGAACAAGTAGATGGCAGGATGCAAGGGAAATGGATTCAACAGCTACCATATGGTACTCTGATATGCCTTTAAAGGCAGGTGGTGTCATATACGGTATGGAAAAATCTAAAAATGGGAAAGAAAAATTCTGGTTTAATTCTGATGATGTTCATAACTTAATTGTTGGAGCTACAAGATCAGGTAAGAGCCGTAAAATAATCTTACCGAGCATTTGGGAATTAGCAAAAGCTGAAGAAAGTATGATTATAGGTGACCCTAAAGGTGAGCTTTTTATATACACTAAGGAATATCTCGAAAAACAAGGATATAAGGTAATTGCATTAAATTTCAGGGAACCTGCTAAAGGAAACCAGTGGAATATGCTAGAAATGGTAAATAGGGCAGTAGATGAAGGAAATATACCTAAAGCTACTGAACTTGCTTGGGATATAGCAAATGCCCTCTCTCACCAAAAACCATCTGCGAGCAGTGAACCGATATGGGAGAATGGTGAAGAGTCTACGATTGCAGCATTAATATTATTAACTGTGCTAAATTCAGAATTTAGGTTTCAGAAGCATATGAGTACTGCTTATTACTTGCTGGCTGAATATGGTCAACCACTAGAAGATGAAAGTGTTCCTCTTATAGATTATATAAAAAAGCTACCAGTAAAACATCCAGCGAAAAGTGCATTTGCAACAGCTAGTATTGCTCCTTTTAAAACCAGGGCATCCTTCTTTACGACTGCATTAGCAGATTTAAGATTGTTCTCGGATCCTAACATTGCAGATATGACTTCAAAGCAGGATCATGAGATAGAAAATATAGGGATAGAAAAAACGGCTGTTTTTCTTATAATTCCAGATGAAAAAGCTACTCGTAATGTACTTGCAACATTGTATATAAACCAGGTTTATCAAACATTGGTTGACCTTGCTAATAAAAAAGGGGGAAGGATCCCTAGAAGAGTGAATTTTATTTTGGATGAGTTTGGTAATCTTCCTCCGATTCCTGAGTTTGATAAAAAAATTACAGTTGCAGGTGGCCGTGGTATGAGATTTACTATAGCTGTTCAGGATATAGCACAGCTTAAAAAGCTTTATGATAAGAATTCTCAAACTATTACTGGTAACTGCCACAACTGGATATTCTTAAAAACTGCTGATTTTGATACTGCTAAACTCATTTCTGAAAAAACAGGTAAATATACTGTTGAAACTGAAAATTCCAGTAGTTCGGTACAGTCAAAAGGTCATTCGTTAAGCCATGGTGTAGGTTTAACAGGAAGGGCGTTGCTGCTGCCTGATGAGGTATTAAGGTGGCCTTTAAATGAAACACTCATATTGCCTATAAGTTATTTTCCTGCACGATACCCAGCACCGGATTTATCCTTGTATGATGCTAATAAAGACTTTGGATTCCATGATTCTGATAGGGAATACAACCGACAGCTTATAGAAGACCGCTGGAGCAATGTAATTGCGAGAGAAATTGAAGAGGCAAATATATGGCTTCCTGATTTAGATGCAGCAGAACCACAACAACTGGAAATAAATACAGTGAAAAAAAAGGATCCAATTGATTTTTTAGATACTGTTATTAAATCTTCAGAGACTGAGGTTGCTGCTACTTCTGAAGTTACAAATAATAAAATTATTGAGGAAATTGAGCCTGCATCTATTAATGATATTAATCTTGATAATATTCTTTCATCTGCTAATAAGGATAATGATACAAAGGATGATGATCTAGACTTCTTGTAAAAGTGTATTATAAACATTAAAGGGCGAAAGGAGGGATAATATTGAAATTCAGCAAAAGTCTTTTGAGTAATAATGATATTAGGCAGAAATTGTTTTTAAATGGTGTTGAGAAAAGTAAGGAACTTCTTAAGTATATTTTTGGCATTGATTTTAATTTAGATGATTTAAATGCTGTGGCTGATGAGAAGGAATTTACATTTAGTTTAATATTTAAATTTGGGAATGCACTTATATCAGCTAAATATAGCCTTCACAAAGAGAACGATACTGAGATATTACAGGAAATACTTGAGATAGTTGAAAAGGACGAAAGCAGTACGGAGGTTTATCTTACTGGTAATGACAAACGCTTAACAAATAATGATTACTGGGATAGCTTAAAGAAAGTCCAGGATTATTTAGAATCGAGATTTGATATTAATTTTACGCCATTGGATCCTAGCGACAAAGACAAAAGAATTTTAGAATTAAATTATGATGAGGAAAATAAATTCTGGGAAACAAAGTTTATTCAGGATCACCAGGAAGGCTATTTTACTGCTACTTATACAGATTGTCGCAACCTTAAATTAATCCATTGGAAAATACACACCATTGTCTTAGACTGATTGAAGGAGGTTGATAGATTTGTATGATATAAAACAGATAAAGGCTATACCGATTGCTGATGTTGCAAGAAAATATGGCATAAAGCTTGATCAAAAACATGGTAGACTATGGGGGAAACTTAGAAATGAAAATGATGCATCTTTCTCCATAAATGTTAAAAGGAATCTCTGGTATGATTTTGGAGCTGCTAAAGGCGGTAGTGTAATAGATCTTGTAGCTGAGCTTGAAGGTATTTCATCTAAAGAGGCTATAAATAAACTAGCAGAAGAATACAACATTACCAATGAAGTTAAGAAAGGATGGCAGCCATTAACCGATAACCAATACAGAGAGATAGGCGTAGAACCTGAGTGTGCAACTATGAATTTTGAATTTGATTTAAGGAAGCATACTCCAGAACAACTTGAAAGATGGTCCGAAAAATACGGAATGTCTGTTCAGGAATTATCAGGTAAACATCCTGATCAATATAACAATCTTGTTCTTAAAGTTGCCACGGACCATATTAATCTTATCAGGGATGCGTATTTTACTAAACTTCAGGTTTCTTGTGATACTTCAATTAATGAAACACATAGGGAAAGCCATCGGGCCTGGGCTGAACATGATGCAAAAGAAATCAATGATAAAGTAGAACTTCTAAGTAGGGCCCTTCGTGGAAATATAAATGTTGATTATTTAAAAGTTTCGCCGGAGAATGATTGTAAAATATTTAATGCTCCTGAGTACAAAGGATTTTCTGAAGATGAAATAGTAAGAACAAGGGTTGTTACGGTATATAAAAAGCTTTTTAGTTTGCCCCAGGCTGATTTTCTTACAATAGATCAGGCAAAAGCTATTGAAAATCTAAATCGTACGGTATTGGATGACAATAATAAATACTTGTCATTACAAGAAGTTAAAGAGCTTTATAAGCTTTTAGGCAATAAAATACAAGAGTTGAATAAAGATTATGAGAAGTATGGCAAATCTATAGAGTTGTTGGCAAAGAATGAATTTGATGGTGAATGCTTAAACCATCTTGCAAGTGAAGCAGAGGGTATATATAGAAACCTTTCTCAGGTAAAGAAGATGTTCAGCGAATGCAGTGCAGCACTTGAAGGATTCAGGGAAGCCAGTCTAGCTTATAAAAATAATCTCTTAAAACAAAACTCCCAAACACAAAATAAGCAGTCTTCAAAAAATCAAGATCTTGTAAAATAGCTTGATAAATATTGCCTAAAGTGGTATTATATTATAGTGGTAAATACATATTTTATCTTAGTTTATTACAGTTTACGTTTATAAAAAAAGGAGGTCATATTAATGTTAAAAAATATGAGAATCAAAGCTATTAAAATTAAAAAAACCATTTTTGTTACTCTTTCGTCATTAGTTTTTTCAATGTTTTATTTCACAAGTGCTTTTGCTGCAACACCAGTGCCGGGTAATGCTCCTGGATTAGCTGGTAGTGAGCCGAAACTTGTTTCGGGTACATTTAATCTTCTAACAGCTGCATCCGGTTGGCTTGCAATTTTAATTCCTCCAGGTGCAGGTTTGTTCCTGGGTTATCATGCATGGCAAAAATCATTAACTGAAGATCATGCTGTTATAGCAGAAAAAAACAAATTGATGAAGAATGTCCTTATAGGTGCAGCAATAGCAGAAACAGCAACAAGTTTAGCATGGGCTGTCCTGAAATTCTATCAATAATCATAAAGATACAAAATAGGACACTTCAAAGGTGTCTTATTTTGTATAAGGGAGGGATATAAAATGTTTAAAGCACCATTGTTATTGTTTGATGTATCGGGGATGATAGATAGTGCAATAGGAAAATTCTTTGCTGGTCTATTTGATGGAATTATAAAGTTCTTTTCTAAAACACTTGCAGATATAATGTCTTCGTCCCTTGATGTTCTTAATATTCCTTTAGTGAAAAATGGAATAATATACTCACAGACTCTTGCTTTTACAATCCTTGTTGTTAAAGTGATTAATGAAGCATATCAGACATATATTTTACGTCAAAATGGTGATCCTGATGCCGATCCAGCAGGTTTACTTGTAAGAACTTGTCAAGCGGTTGCTGTAATTACTACTTTACCGTGGATTGTACAACAGTTATTTACTTTCGGTACCAAAGTATCAAAAGACGTTGCAGGATTAAATACTGGTTCGGCTGGAGTGGCGGATTGGGCTTTTCTTACTGCTCTTATAACATCAACTGGCGGTGCAGTTATTTCGATATTTTGCATTGTTTTAGTTATTATGATGATTATAGTAGCTATACAATCCACGATAAGAGGGGCTGAACTAGCTTTAATGGCTGTTCTTGGCCCAATTATGGCACTTAATCTTACTGCAAATAACAGAAGTATTTGGAGTGCATGGTTTCGTCAATTAATAATAATATGTACAGCACAGGCACTACAGATTTTTATGCTTTCAGGAGCAATATCGTTACTTACAAGTCAGGCTATTTCATCTAATGGGTTACTACTGGTATTTGGGTGGTTATGGGTTACAGTCAAGTCGCCAAAATATATCCAACAGTTCGCATATAGTACTGGGCTTACAAGCACGATAGGTGGTACAGCTAAACAAGCTGGAAGTATGGCGGTTATGCGTATGATGATGTCTAAGGGGGGATAGTCTTGGAAGCTGTTAATTACTTGACTGATTGGATTAAATGGCTGTTGCTGATTGTCCCTGTCGGTGCAGGTTTTACAATAGGTTATTTTGCAGCTTGCAAGGCTTTCACTGACGATTATGGAGCAATAGCGGATTTAAATAGAAAGATAGTATTTACATTAAAGGCTGCTGTTATTATGGAGACAGTAAGCGGATTGGTTACTATTATAAAAAAATTTTACACATAAATTTGGAGGGAGGAATTACTAATGAATGATATGGAAGAACAAGACAAAAGTGTTACATATTATTTGATACCTTCAAACGTTTCGGCAAAATTTGAATTTTTCGAAGGATTTGGATGGAGTGAATTAAAAACTGTAGCAATTGCCCTTGCAATAGGAGCTTTAATATTTTTTCTTTCTGGTTTTATAACATCCAGTGAGAGAGTTGAAAAAAGTAAAATGACCTATGATCAAACCATAGGACTGAAGATAGGAAAGAATGTATTCGAAGATGGTAATTATTATATATTAAAAAAAGAAATAATACCTCTTCCAATACGAGTCCTTTTTGTAGTCGTGCCAACGCTAGGAGCATATTTCTTTGTTAAGCGTGATCCATCAACTAAAATGAGTTTGATTTCCACTATTAAATTTTCAAGGGCATTTAAAAAAAGACAAAGAAGATATCTTTATAAGTATGGTTCAGGAGTGGAGGGATAATTATGTTTGGGAAAAAAGAAGTAAAATCTGAAGAGGAAGTAAAACAACAACAAAGAATAAAGACAGCTCAACAATGGCTGCCTATATCTGATATAAATGGGTGTATAGCATATCGTAAGGATAACGTACTTGTGGGGATGTTAAGAGTTCAACCTCTAAATTTGGAACTTCTCTCAGATGCTGAGAAAAGAAGAAAGATAGAAGCTTTGTCTGAAGAGTTAAATGGTGAATCTGAAGGTTTGCAAATCTTCTGTATAGGAAGACCTGTGGATCTTAACAGTTATCTTGATTGGCTGCAAGACAAGGCAAAACAAGAGCAAGACTTTACAAGGAAAAGGATACTTAAGAACTTTATTCAACATGCTTCAGAATTAGCAGCCTCTGGAGAAATAATTGAAAGACGATTCTTTATTATTATTACAAAGCCAGGGGGTAAAAAAGCAGAACAGGAAATCGTAAATAGACTTGAGGAACTTAAGAATAAACTGTCCTCTGCTGAACTTGTTGCTACAGTATGTAAAGATGATGAATTAATGGATGTTTTTTCACTGTTTGCAAATCCGGTTTATGCAAGCGTTGAAAGAGTTACTTCAGAAATATACCTACCATCACAATTAGATATATAAATATAGGACATTTAAAGACTATTAATGGTTAGGAGGGTTATAATGTCTAAAAAAAATACTATACCAGTAAACACACATATTATAGATGCGATTTGTCCCATGGGAATAGATTTTAGTCCATCACAATTTTGGTTCGGTGAAAACATTGCTAAAGTCTTTACTATTACAAATTATCCTTCAAGGGTTAAAATAGGTTGGCTTTCAAGGATTGCGAACATGGAAGGTGTTACATGCTCCATTCACTTATCGCCTGCTAATTCTGCAAAATTAATAGAAAATATATCCCATAGTGTTGGCGAGCTTGCGGGGAAAGTTAATGCCGGAGGAAAAGCTATAACTATACAAAGGGCAGAACAGCAGTATAAAGACGCTTTAAAGCTACTTAAAATGATTGACCAGGAACAACAGAACGTATTTTATATAACTATTACTATTATGGTTTTTGCAAAGGATCAAGACACACTTGATAAAAAATGTAAAAAGATAATAAGTGCTTTGGCAGGATCCAGTATGAGAGGCAGATCGGTTATCTTCCGTCAAGAAGATGCACTTCTTGCTGTTAGTCCATATGGTGTTTGTCCTCAAACCATAAAGGATGTTGGTGATCGTAATATGCCAGTATCTACAATTGCCGGTAGCTTTCCTTTTAGTGTTTCCGGCCTTAACGATGGAAGAGGATATATATTCGGAAAAGACTCTACAGGAGGGCTAATACTTATAGATACATGGCAGCGTGGTGATGATAGAACAAATAGTAACTGGACCATTCTTGGACTTCCTGGTGTAGGAAAGTCTACAGCAGTAAAACATATATTTTTAAATGAGTGGAGCCAGGGAACAAAAATAATTATCATAGATCCCGAGCGCGAGTACAAAGAAATGTGCGAGGGTTTGGGTGGACAGTGGATTAATTGCGGAGGAGGTAAGGGTGGTCGTATAAATCCGCTTCAAGTTAAGGATGTTCCTTTAGATGACGAAAACGAATCAGAAACAGAGAAAATATATAAGGATGTAGGGCATGGTATAGGACCTCTTGCACTTCATTTCCAGACATTAAGAACCTTTTTCAAACTATATTTAAAATCAATTGATGAAATTGATATGTCTTTGCTTGAGGAAATACTTGAAGAACTCTATAAAAGTAAAGGTATTGACTGGAGTACAGATACAAGATTAATTCCTAATGAACAATATCCTATAATGGAAGACTTATATAATATTGTATTAAAAAAAGCTGAAGAAGAAAATATAAAGGAATATAGAAGAGAAAGAATTGACAAATTAGCTGTATTACTACGTCGTGCTGCGACAGGTGCTGATGCTTCAATGTTTAACGGGCACACAACAATTGAGGCTAAGTCAGACTTCATTGTATTGGATACATATGATCTACAGGAAGCGGATGATACTCTTAAAAGGACACAGTATTTTAATACTCTTACTTGGGCTTGGCAACAAATTTCAAAGGATAGGCAGGAACTTAAGCTTTTAGGGGTTGATGAAGCATACCTTACAATTGATCCTGAAGTACCGCAGGCTTTGCAATTCCTTAGAAATGTTTCAAAGCGTGTAAGAAAATACAATGGTGGTCTTGCTGTTATATCTCATTCTGCAGTAGACTTTCTTGATCCAGCTGTTAAACGTTTCGGTCAGGCACTTCTTGATAATGCTTGTTTTAAATTCTTTATGGGTACTGATGGTAAGAACTTGAAAGAGCTTTCCGAGTTGATGGATCTAACAGAAAATGAACAGGAGCTATTGGCAAAGAAAAAGAGGAAACATGGACTTCTTATTGCTGGATCGAAGCGTATACACGCTATTGTAGAAGTAGCCGACTTTGAACTGGAACTTTTCGGTTCGGGCGGCGGTCGTTAAATAGGGGGTGGTGTTATGGCTGCCCCTGCACTTGTAGTTGTAGCAAAGCAAGCTGCTAAGAAAATTATTTTTGATGTGCTTACTGAGCCGGAAAAAATATTTAAGTATATTTTTGGGTTACTTGGTGTGGTAGCTGGCCTTTTACTTTTGCTTGTTGTTCCTATAATGTTGCTTGTAAGTATACCGTTTCTTCTGTTTTCCAGCCCAAGTCAGTCCGCTAGTGATACTCAAAAACAGATGGAAACAATAGCTATTTACCAAAATATACCCGTGGACATTAATAATCAAACGATGCAATGGGTTAACAATAAGAAGTCTGAAGTTAATGTTAGCGATATTACAACTGATATTTATTTTAATCTAAATTGGCAAAGTCTAATGGCTATAGATTCAGTAAGATATGAACAAGATTTTAATAAAGCAAGCAAATCGGAAATAACAAGTCTTGCACAAAGATTTATAATTAAAGATGTTCAGAAGGGTACATATACGACACAAGAAACATATACGGTCACTGTTGCTAACAAAAGTGGGGGTTCCCATTCCGAAACAAGGACCAGGGTTGTAACCAAGGAAAGAGCAATTATTAAGGTTAGAACTAAAACGCTATCTGAGGTTTGTAAAGAGTTAAACTTTTCAGATAACCAGCTAAACATGGCACAAAATATATATAATACCTTGTTGGTTGAAGATATTGAGGATAGTCAGAATAAGTTCGATATAGATATTTCTGATTTAAAGGAATATCCTCCGGGAAATGCTAATATACCATATTTCAATCAGGCCGACAAAAGGTGGGCAACAAGTAGTTATGGAAAGACAGGAACAATAAAGTCTAGCGGGTGTGGTCCTACATCATTGGCAATGGTTATATTCGGTCTTACTGGCAGGACAGATGTAAATCCAAAGGTAATTGCTGACTGGTCTTATTCAAATGGTCATAGATGTGAAGGAGCAGGTAGTTACTGGAGTCTTATGACTGAAGGTGGTAAAAACTTTGGGTTAAAAGTTGAAACAATAAGCAGGAAAAACCCAAAGGGAGTAGTCGAAGAGCTTAGTAAAGGAAATCCTATTGTTGTATCTATGGGACCTGGACATTTTACTAAGGGAGGTCATTTTATAGTACTCAGGGGATTAACTTCTGATGGTAAGGTTTTAGTTAATGATCCTGCTTCAATTAAAAGAACAGAAGAATCTTGGGATCTTTCTATAATAATGAGCGAGAGTAGTACTTTGGGTGGTGAAAGCGGTAGTCCTTTCTGGGTGTTTACAAAATAAAGGGGTGCATGATAATGAAAAAGCATATTTTACTTTTAATACTTCTTCTTATCGTCTGTGGAGTTGGAATAGCATTGCCTTACTATTTCAACTCCCAAAGCACCAAAAAGATAGTTGAGGAAGAAGATTTAAAAAAGAATGAATTAAGTAAAAAGATATCAGAAGAAAGCTCAAATAAAGATACTGTAATTGATTCTGAATTATCTGACGATGAGCTTGAACCTGGTGTTTACGATAAGGAGCAAATATTTATAAAAGGCATTGAAGCCCTCGATTCCTATTTTAAAATAAACCAATTAGATAATATAAGACAAAGAATTCAATTCCATATAAAACAAAATATTAATTCAGGCTTGAAAGAGGGAAATATTGAAAAAGATAGTATTAAAGTTGATAATAATAATGTCATATTTAAAGTAAAAGCAGGTAAAGCATCTTTTAATGTAAGAGTATCAATAGATAAACCAGCAGAAATAAATATAATCGAATCAGTAAAAAAACAATGATACTGGAAAGGATGATTAGGAATGAAGGGCAGGTCTGCAAGACAATCAAGTAGAACAAAAAACATGAATGTAAAATTTACGGAAGCAGAATATCAGGAAATGCAAGATGTGGTTGATTCTTTGGGAGGTATGCCTTTGTCATCTGCGGTCCGGATGATCCTACTTGAAAGATTAAAAAGGGTAAAGGAAACTGGTAACCCAAAAGCGTTTATAGAAGATCCATGAAGGAGTGATAATATTGTTTGCTGTTATTACAAATCCAAATTTCTGGTATGAAATAGAACAAGCGGTAAATTCGAAGGGTGAGGATATCCTTTATAAAAGGATCGACAAGGAAATCAACATATTTGAAGAAATAGAAAAAATAAGCCGCATTCCTGTCCGAATTCTTATAATAGATATATCATGTATAGAGGACCAAAAGAAGATTCCTCAAGCAATTAGAAGGTTTAGAATTAAAAATGATAATGCCAGGATAATAGTAATAGCTCCTAATTGCTTGCCAGGCAATGAACTTTTATCTGTACTTGTTACAATGGGTGTATATGATATTATAAGTCCCAGGGGAGAAAAGCCTGAAGATATGGTAATTCTTCCTTCAATTCTTGACCACATAGAGAAACCAGCATCATATGCAAGAGCTGTTAAATGGGATTTAAATGCCAATGAAATAAATACAGATGCAAAAGACAATTCAATATCAAATAAAAAAGATGCTGCAGGCACAGAAAAAGTATTGGTAGAGAAAACAAGGACCTTAACCATAGAAAAAGATAGAATCATTGGTACTGTAGTTATTGCTGTAGCAGGGACTATTCATCGTATAGGGACCACACATACAGCTTTATCAATTGTAAAGTTCCTTCATGATATGAATTACAGTGTTGCAATAATGGAAATGCACAATAGCCAGAATTTTAATTTTATTAAAAACTCATACAGTGATATTACAGTGAAGAATGACATGTTTACCCTTGATGGCGTTGATTATTATCCATATACCCAGTCTTTGAATGTTTTAGATGTTCTTGAAGAGGAATATAACTACATTATTATGGATATGGGGATATATAATGACTGTGATATGGTTGAATTTAAAAGGGCTAATGAAAGAATAATAGTTAGTGGTGTTAAGGATTGGGAAATCACAGATCTGGAACTTATTTTGAGGACCGGTGACAAAATATTTAAGAATAAATATCTCTTTAACTTTTCCGATAGAACAACATTTGAGTTTATCAAGTCAAATATGGACAATTTACCTTGCTTTCTTGCATCAATGAATCCTCAACCATTTAGCAAAAGTAAAGAGGCTAGCGAGGTTTTTAGAGCTATACTTAAAGATGTTTTGCCCAGGATCAAACAAAAAGAGACAAAGAATATTCTTTCAAGCCTCAAGGATATTATTCCAATTAGTTTAAAGAAAAAAGGGAGTGGGGATATTGAAGCATAAACCTGTTTTGATGGCAAAAATTAAATTCGAACAAAGAGAAGAAAAACAGATAGTGTCAGGTATCTCTTCAACGGAAACTATAAAGTCTTCAGGATATTTTGATGACATAGTAATTCAAGGCCCTAAAAAAATAAACAATGAAGACTCTTTCCTTTTATATTTATCACAGGGGTTCTTTAAAATAATTAAGGCCGTTTTTACTAGGCATATATATATACTGGTTATTCTTTATTTTATTTTAAGATGGCTTGGTTTTGATATTTATCCTCCGTTTGGTGATTTTTTAACTGGTTTGTTTAATAAGGCGTGGTTATATATTCAGAGTTATTTCAAAAAGGAATTAAATTAATTCCAACCAGTTGGAAAAGCTCATAAATTACAGAGAATAATGAAATTTAGAATAAGGAAAATAACAAAGTCAAATATAAGGGGTGCATTATGAAGAAATCAACAAAAAATAAATTGCCCATTTATGTAGGAATGGGAGTAATAGCCATAATAATATTAATAATATTAGTTATTATATTTAGACATGATATTTGGAATTGGATTGGGAATAGATCAGATCAGGATGTGGAACAGTGGAAAGATATAATAAAAGGGCAATAGTTAGACTATAAGTATAATATGCTTGCATTTTTGGGAAGTAATGTTTAAAATATATATGGGAATTATACAAGTAAGCTACAGATTTATAAGCAGTAGGTTTGAACGTGAAACGTAACAAAATATGCAGTAAGTAAGTCAGCTCTGATATTCCTGGAGCTGATTTTATTTTTATATTTATAGACGTTTATATGATAAAACGTTGACAAATAAATACATATATGATATATTTATATTGTGCCATATAAATAAGGAGTGGTTAGTTTTTGAGTGGCGGTGGTAAAAACGCAGATTTCAAAGATTTAGTAAGAAAAACGCTTTACGTACGTAAGGACCAGGATGTTGCATTAAAGATTATGTCAGCTATGGAGGGTAAGACAGAATATGAAATTGTAATTGCATCCCTAGACAATTGCATTCCGCAGAAATACTTTGATATGGCACAAAACAAAAAGTAATTTTTAGGGAGAAAAAAGGGCAGATAGAATCCACCCTTTCGCCTTGGTACGGTGTTGCTGGAAACTCTACCGTAACAAGCCCAGGTTTATTATATCACCTTTTTCTTCCTATATACAATTTCGATAATTAAAATTTTTGTCGAATATTGTCGTATATTTACTTTATTAAACAAAATTATGGATTATGCTATAATTATTAGGGTGCAAAAAAAGGCAGCTAAAGCTTCAAGGTGAGGCAACACCTGGAAGCCAATGCAGGGCAAACATTCGACACGCTCACCTACAAGGGGAGAATTCTCCTTCAGCGACCTTTTTTCATTGAATATTATATAGGAGTTGTAAATTTCAGTCAATGACAAAAAGATTGCTAATAATTCCCGTATGTGAGGCCGCCGTAATAAGCCCTAACATACGTTTTTTATTTATATTACATTAAGGAGGTCATTAAAATGAGCAGAGGTAAACAACAATTTCTTATTTTTTCTTTCGGATTCATTTTGGCAGCTATTTTACTGGTTAGTGGTTACTTTATTTATAATAAGGTCGCTGGAAAAAGTAACAAGCAAGTAGATGAAACTTTAAAGATGACTAATGTTCTTGTTGCAACAAAGAAGGTTGAAAAGGGTGATGAGTTAAAACCTGAATTATTCACTATGGCAAGCAGGCCGGCAAAGGATGTTCCTTTAAATTCTATTATAGACATTAATATGATAACAGGGAAAAGGGCAAATTCGGTTATGGATCCAAATGCAGTTATAACAGACTCTATGATTATATCTACCGAAGACCTATATAAGCCGGATGAGAGGCTTAATGATTATACTTTGCAAGGTCATCTTGTAGCGGGAACTGTAAAAGAAGGGGATTGGATTGATGTTGAAATGGTTCGTGCCAATGGGGATAACTCTACGGTTTTATCAAAGAAACAAGTTAAAAAACTTATTGATAACAGGGCCATTATTCAAGTAACTGCAGCTGAAAGATATTATATAAATCATGCTCTTGCAGAACAATCAGCTGGATTAGGACATATTGAAGCAATTTTATACTTGGATGAAACACAGCCTGCAGCAAAAGTTAATTATGTTCCAGCAAAAATTGATTCAAATAATAAAGCAGCTGCTGTAGTCCCAGTACAAACACCACCAGTAGAAATTCAACAGCCAGTGCAGAAAAAAACTACAGAGAAGCCAGCTGAAAAACAACCAACACAAGTTCCACAAAGTACTCAGGAAGGGAGGACACGTTAATGAAGTCAGTATTAATAGGGGTATGGTCCCCATTTCATGGTCAGACCTGTAATACAAGTAATGCAGTTGCTATTGCTGCAAGGATGGCTATTACTAGAACATTTAAGACGTTGCTAATGCACAATACTATTAATAAAAGCAATATGGAAAATGCCTTTTTTTCAGATACTTCAACCAACAATGAAGATATGTCATCTGTTTTTGATGAGTCCGGCATTGATGCTTTAATGAAACTTGCAAAAACTAGTCAGTTGTGTCCGGCTAACTTCAAGGATTACGCAAATATTCTTATCCCGGATAGAATGGAAATACTTTTGGGAACTCGTAAAGATGGAACTCAAGAGCTGATGACAGAGCAAATTAATTATATATTGAACTGTGCAAAAGAAGCATATAACTTTGTCATAATGGATATAAACGCAGGCCACAGCGAATTATCACTTAAAACGCTTGATCTTGTAGATATGCTAATAATAAGCTTAAATCAGAACATGGAGGTCCTTCGTACATACTTTGAACGTAAAGAATGGAATTCTGTCCTTGAAAATAAACCGCATATGTTAGTGCTTGGTAATTACGATGAAAAGTCCACTTATGACATTGAGAGGATCCGTAAAGAGTTTAATTACTATGGTGAAATTTATCCAATATACAGGAATGTAAAATTTATGGATTCATTTAATAATCATAAGGTCCTTGATTACTTTACATCTTTGCCTAAAAAACTGGAAGGCACTGAAGCTGCCTTTTTCAAAAACTTAGACTTAATTATTAAAAAGATTATATTCTTATCCAGCTTGGATGATATAAATTCATATAATCCCCTGGAGCAGAAAACTTTATTTGATAAGCTGTTTGGCGTTTTCAGATAATGAAAGGAGGTTAATATGGGGCTAAATGTTGATACAACAAGGTCAGAAATATATACAATAGGATACATAAAGGAATATGTACAATCAGCTGTTGATGAACTTCTTAAAGTAAACATGTTTGAAATGGGAATTTCTGATGAAGAACTTGAAAGAAGACAAAACAAAAAAACCAGGCTTTTGGCTGCACTAAACGATTGTATATATGGATCTAAACCAGATAAAGAATATGTCAAAGAATTTATAAAAGATATTCTTTTGAGGTATTACGGTATTAATGCAGTCAATATAAATAACATCATACCCTTTGATAAAAAAGAACATTTAACAGTACAGGACAAATTTGATATTTTGATGCATTCTTATAAGGAAGAGCATGGATATAAAGCACTGACTGTTATGATCCTGAAGTATGGATTAGATCAACTAAGAAAAACCGGAGATATGGAATACTTTTTCATAGATGATGAAGACATAAACAAAATATATGAAAAAGAGTGTCCAAAACTAAATTATGAGGATAAATACAACATAATTGTGCAAAGGGTATATTCACTTTACAAGGGTTATAACGTTATTGATGACATAATTGATATGCAGGTGGATGGAATAAGTGGCGGTGTTAACGGATTGCCGGAATCTTTTGTTCAGGATCACAAGAGTGAATATGAATACCTGAAGAATGTTACTGGTGGAAAGGTTGCTCGATCTTATGAAAGTGTATGGCTTTTCTTTCAAGGTAAAAGTATACACATGAAATTTCTCTCGTTTGGGAGTTATGATGAGCTGCAGAGAGTATGTCAGAATGTTTATAAATTCGGAAATCCAGGACAGCTTTCAAAGGTTGATGGATATAAGGTAAATAAACTTAAAGATGGCTCAAGGGTTGTTGTTTTAAGGCCGGATTTATGTGAAACATGGTGCTTCTGGATAAGAAAGTTTGATCTTCCGGATATTTCGCTGCAGGGGCTGATAACTGATGAGAATTATGAATTGGTTATCGAGTTGATTAAATACCTGGTAAAAGGCAGTATGAATATTGGTGTAACAGGATCACAGGGTTCAGGTAAAACCACGTTGTTACGTGCTATGGTAGAGCATATCTACCACCCTTATACATTAAGGCTTTTAGAAATGGCTTTTGAATTACATATAAGAAAAAGTTATCCTGATAGAAATGTTGTTTCAATCCAGGAAACAGATGTGATATCAGGCCAGGTCGGTCTTGATGTTCTTAAGAAAACTGATGGTTCAGTAACTATTGTTGGTGAGGTTGCTTCAGATCCAGTGGCTGCGTACATGATACAGACGGCACAAGTAGCAAGTCTTTTCACTTTATTTACACACCATGCAAAGAAGTTTCCTGATTTGGTTATGTCTCTCCGTAACTCTTTGTTAAAGAGTAATGTCTTCAGTAATGAAAGAATTGCTGAAGAGCAGATTATCAGAGTTCTTAACTTTGATATCCACATGGAGAGGGATATAACAGGTAAACGCTATATTGAAAGAATAACAGAATGTATACCCTTAGACACTGATTATTATGAGCCGGTGGATATTTACAAGATTAATAACTCTGATGACAGGGACCGACTTACAAAAGAAGCACAATACACCTATTATACAAGGATGCTCGGTGGACGTTCATATTCTTATAGAAATATTATAGAGTTTGATCTTGAAAATAACAGATATGTTTTAAAAAACAAAATCAGTGATGCTAATATAAAAACAATGAAAAAAGCTATGATGCCGGAGGATCGAAAACTGTTTTCGGAATTCCTGGGAAGAGAATTCAAACTTTTAGGGGGTGAATAGAATTGTCTAGAATGCTAATTTTGTCAATCGCTGGCCTTGCTATAGTCTTTGCTTTAGTTGTGTTGTTTGTTTTGAGCAAACTTGAAGCAGCGGGAAAACAAAGATCTGTACGTATTAAGCTAGGCGGTATAACAAGAAATTCCTCCAAAAAGTCTAAACTTGAGGATCTTTTTAAAAAGCCTCTAATAGGTGGGTATCTCAGATGGGTAAGATCTCAACTCTTTTTGTCGGGACATACTGCAGAAGAAAACCTTCGTATGAAATCAGTACTATTGGGGTTTGGTTCAGTTATTTCTTCGCTGATTACTTTTATCATACTTATAAAACTGTACCATGCAAACCTGTTTATTACTCTATCATTCGGATTTGCTTGTGTTTATCTTAACGGAATTATAATCCGAAGCTTTATAGGCAATTCGGATACAAAACTACTAAACAGCCTTGTTGATTATATAGGGGATGTTAAACATTTTTATCATGCTACAGGTATGGTTGATGAGGCTATAAAACAAGCAAACCTTAGAGCTAAGGCAGAAATGTTAAATCAAGGTACAAAGATTTATAATATTATTACTGGTGTTAGCCCTGAGTTATTCTTACGTGATTATTACGATCGTTGCAGTAATAAGTTTTTAAAGATTTTTGCTGGGTTTTCCCACCTGGTTAACGATTATGGAGATAAGAAGGTTGATGGGGTTTCTTTATATATTAAGAATCTTAATTACATAACAGAGGAGATCCAAATTGAAATAATTAAGAAAAATCAGCTTGCATATTGGCTGAAGGGCCTTAATGTGATAGTATTGTTTCCACTGTTTCTTCCGCCAATAATTGAGAGTTGGGTAAAAAGTAGTTTTCCTGCAGTGTCTTCATTCTATGTTTCTGCAGCTGGTTTCTATGTAAAATGCTTCATATTCTTAGCTGTTGTTGTATGTTATGTTTTTATAGTACAAATTCAAAAAACAGAATATAAGGCAAAACCAAGGCAAAAGAAGACTTGGGACTATTATCTTAATAAGATTGGTTTTATAAGTGCAGTAGTTAATATTTTCAAGCCAAAGAATAACTCGCTTAAGTACAGAAAGATGAAATCATTTTTAGAGGATGATGCAGGTACTAACATGACGGTTGAGGGTCTATATCTTCGCAGAATTCTATATGGAGTTATTGCCTTCACCGTAGTATTGGGAATCTTCTGGTCCGGGCATAAAACCAATATAGAAAAAATAATGTCCGATGCAGCCTATGGAATAAAGAACCCTAATTTTTTCAGGATGATGGGGAAGATGGATCCTGAATATGAAAAGAAAAATACATCTATCAATGAAACTGATTCAGCTGTCATAGAAAACATTAAAAGGCTTAATTTAAAAAGTAAGGACGAATACAAGACAGCTGTAAAGGATGAGCTTGTAAGGATGAGTTACAAGGGTGAGGATCCTGATATTGTATCAGACAGGATATATGCAAAGATTGTTAGCACAGGAAAGGAATACATTCGTCTATGGGAATTGTTTGTATCTCTGATGCTTTCTATAATTGCTTCATATTTTCCTTTAGCAGTACTTGCATTTAACGCATCCCTAAGAAAGGTTGACATGGAAGATGAAGTGTTCCAGTTCCACACAATAATAATTCTTCTCATGCATCACGACAATGTAGACGTTAAGGTGGTCCTGGAGTGGATGAAAGAATTTGCAAATATATTTAAGACACCTATAGAGCTATGCTTGACGAATTTTCAAAATCAAAATATGGCATTAGAGAAACTGAAAGATGATGTTAAGTTTAAGCCGTTTGTAAAACTGATAGAAAATCTTCAGATGGCGAACGATGATATAAATCTTAAATCAGCATTCGATGCATTGGAGCTAGAGCGAGATTTTTACAAAGAGAATAGAAAGGAAAATAACCGGCAGCAAGTTAATAAAAAAATTGAATTTGGTCAGATGATAGGATTTATTCCGGTTCACTCAGTTCTTCTCTTATACATGGCATTACCAATTATTGTTACGTCGTTCTCTGCTTTTAAAGATATTCAAAAGCAGTTAATTTAAATAAATCATAGAGAAAATAAACGAGGAGGTCATTTCATGAATAATGTAACTACAATTATTAAATTAGGTGCAGCAGTATTAATTACAATTGCAGCCATTGCAATTGCCGTAGCACTCTTCTCAATGGGAGCTGATGTTACAAAGAGTTCCGAAAGTGATATTAAAGGCTTAAGCCAAGTGATGGTGTCAAAGAAATTTGAAGCATATAACAACACTGAAGTTTCAGGAAGTAATGTTATAAATGCAATCAGGATGTACGCTGAAACTGGATCATTAACAGTATCAGTAACAACTAAAGCAGCTACAGCAGCATCAAAATATGATTCATCAAACAAATACACAATAACAAACAATACAGATGGTAACTACATAAATCCGGTAGGAACATTTACTTCAACCCTTACAACTAACGCTAATGGCGTTATAACACAGATAACCTTTGTACAGAAATAATACTACAAAAGGGAGAGGGAAGTAATCCTCTCCCTTATATATAGGAGGTGGTAAAATGAACTCACTTTCAGCCCTATTTGCTTCAATAATTGCAGTTGTTATATTTACTCTAGTTCCTGCATATCGCTCTTATTGGATTATTGATCAACAGGTATTTAAGTATGTTAACATGCAAACTCAGGAATTTACGAATAATGTACGGCATAAAGGATATATAAATAAGGAAATGTATGAGGATTTTGTAAAGCAGCTTGCAAACACTGAAAATGTCTATGATATAAAGATCACACATACTAAAAAGACTTACCATCCTTTGCAGCCAACAGATAAAGGGTATAGTGTAGATCATACTTTTGAGGTAGTAGAAGAAAAATTTCCACTTCAAACGATTATGGAGAACATAGATAAAAACCCTGAACATCAATATCAGATGCACCAGGGTGACAACATAAGCGTTGAAGTAGTTAACACTTCCAAGACGGGGACGATGGTATTCCTGCAGGCATTAGGGGGCAAAGCAGAAAATTCTCTTATATTCTCTAAGGCTGGAGGAATGATCACTAATGAGGATTATTAAGGAGGATTACAATGAAGATAACTGATTTTGCTTTGATTTTTCTTCTAGCATTTCTCCCGATTTCAATAGCCATCGATGTAGATCAGCACAGGCAAATTGAATCTGTCAGCTGGCAACAGGTATATGATGAAGTTATGTATACCGCAAGTGAAGATGCAACTATTGCACTACTTCAACAATCAGGACAGGAATCACAAGAGCAGGTATTTGAAGGGGCTTACAAAAGTTCAAAGGACCTTAACCTTAATCTTGATGCAGCTATGAATAGATTTCTTGAAACGGTATATATTAACTTTGGTGTTGACGATAAAGTTGGCCAGGATTCTTTAAAAGCGAATTTGCCTGTTCAGATGGTTGTTGGTTATGATGGTTTGCATATACACACATGGGATAATGTCTTCAATTCAGATACTGGCACAAAAGAAACAAAGGAAATATGGATGCCTAAAATTCCTTATTCCTACTATGATAAAGTAAGCAATATAACTCTAAACTTTACACTTGATGATTATGTTTATGTTTACAATAATACAAATGCTGCAAAAGATGAAGGTAGAAGAGAAAAGCTTGCGTTAAAATATCCTGTAGAACTCTTTACTTCAGCTGCAACGTTTGACAATATCAGAAGACAGTCAATCATCCAGTTGATACAAAAGCAATTAGAATTCTTTACAAACAGGGCTAATTACCTTTCAAAGGTATTTGGTCAAGGATATATTTATAATATACCAATGATTAGTAAAGAAACCTGGAATAACACGATTAATGATGTTTGTTTTATATCTTTTCTCCAGGGGCTTACGATACCAGGGACAGATAAAACTTATAGCACATTCGGCTTTGGCGGTACCAGGGTTAAACTTAAAAATAAGTTTGTAGGATGCACCTATAATGGTATAAAATACTACCATAAAGAGGGATGTGTAAGAATAGGAACAATAGAAGAAACATTTAATTCTAAGAAGGAAGCTGCCAGGAACGGATATGCTTCATGTCCATTATGCAACCCTTAAATTAAATTTTAAGGAGGATTTATATATGAAAAGAATATTAATAGGAATTATGGTTTTTATAATTTTAGTTTGTAATATGGTTTCCGCTGCAGCACCAAAAAATATAACTGTAAATGTTGATGGTAAAGCAATTTCTTTTCCCGATGCAAAACCTTTTATTAATTCCGATGGTCGCACGATGATACCAATACGTTTTGTAAGTGAAAAAATGGATGCATCTGTTACTTGGAATGGTATTAACAGAGTAGTAACCATAAAAAAGGATAGCTTATCAATAGAACTTAAAATAGGTCTTAAAACAGCCATTGTTAATAACAAGGAAAAGAATTTTGATACAGCTGCAATTATAAAACAATCTCGTACTTTTGTGCCATTAAGGTTTGTATCTGAAGCTTTGGGGGCTAAAGTTGATTGGAACGGAACCACAAACACAGTTAATATTTATACAAAAGATTATCAGCCGGTAAGCGATAAATTTATTGAACCCCAATTACAAATTGTTGATGGAGAATCTAAATATAGCCCTTATTATTTTGTTATAAAATTGGAAAATGCGAAACAATATCCAATGAATGCTTATATGGTAAAAGTAAATATTGATAATTATCCCCAGTTAAATAAAACAGAACAACCAAATGCCTTATATCCAGGAGGATGGGAAGAAATACAAATAAATAATTGGACAGATATACAAACAGGAATAGAAGATATATGGGATTTGAATAAAGCTTATTATACAACTAGGGAAAATAAAAAAACTTTTAAGATTAATGATGGAATGGTAATTAATTATACTGTTAGTATTAAACAAGTAAAAACTAATATTGTCAAAGATTATAAAGGCGTTGTAACAGTAAAATTAAAGCAATAGGGGGGTTGCAAGTGAAAAGGCTAATATCGTTAATATTATTATTTTTGTTAATGATTAATTATACAAGTTACGGGGAATATGCAAAAGAATATTTAGAAGATCCAGACAGTTTACCAGATTATAGATATATAAATTGCAAAAATGGATCGGCAAAGGTTTATAAACCAACTGCTCAATTTACTATTAAAAACCTTACAACAAATAAAGAAGTAAAAAGTTATGCAGGAAACGAATGTGATGTACCAATACCTGTTATAGAAGCCACTGTTGGAGATACAATAAGAATTAATGATATAAGTGAACCAGTAGGATCTATAAAAACATGGGACTATCAATATTATGGGGCAGAAGGATCAAGTCACAATGTATATAATATTAATCCTATTGATGGTAAAGAAATAAAGTTAACTAAAGTAGGTAGAACAACTTATTATTTAGCTGTTATGTCAAATATAAAGACAACAAATGGTATTATGCCATGGTCAGACAATGGTAACCATCAAACGATTGGACCGAAAACATCAGCATTTCCAAAGGGGTTATTCTGGTACTTTACTGCTATTACGATAAACTCTGTTGCTGCTCCAGTGACAGCTCCACCAACACCGACACCTATAGTTACAACTCCAGCTCCACCGGATGGCGTTATAAAATTCGATCCACCTAGCTGTGATTGGCGTAATACAGATATTAGTGTCAGGGTGTATGTAGATGGTGACAAAACAACAAACAAGCTTGATTCTGCCATAAGGAAATATTGCCATCAGACATATAATGATTTAGGTATGGTAACTGGTGCTTATGATTATAGTACTTTTTGGAGTTTTAACCAGGCTTGGAATATAGATGATATTAAAGTATCAAGTAAATTTTTAAATAAAACAATAAATGATAATGACAAGATAACAATAAATAGTGATGGAGTTTGTAAACTTGCTGCATCTTTAAATGGATGGACCCCAGGTACAAAAACATGGGTTGCAGGGGATCCACCTTTAGGATTTTGGTATAGTGATCCACCATCAATTAATTCTCAAATGCCAACGGAGAGATATAATTCTTCATCAGGCATTTACAAGATAGATAAAACTGAGCCTACAATAACCTTTAACTGGTCTAACCAAGATTGGTTCAGAAATAACAAACACGGTTTTATTTATTTGCCGGACAATAAAATTAATGCAATTCTTGGAGATAATTTATCTGGTGTTATAGATAGCAGGTATCAGTGGACTAAAAATGCAACATTTCCCAGTGTATCAGGAATGAAGAGTCTTGGGCTTGAAACGGATGAAGAAAAGAATGATACGGTTGCTGCATCAATCCCTGTGCATGACACACAAGACAGGGTAAATGATTGGTATTTACATGTATATTTAAAGGATAGGGCAGGCAATGAAACAAAGATAACAGAGCAGGTATTTGTTGAATGCAGTCTTCAAAATTTTAGGATAACTGATATAACAGACCGTCAATGGGAAAATGTTTTCTGGAATCCGGATTTTGCAACAGGCAAACCTACTTATGCTTATTATCCTGTAAGAATGATGCCTGTTGATCTTCATCCGACAAAGAAGATTCTTCCAAAGAAGGGTTATGCTTTTTACTTTGATATGACTTCAAAGGGTTTAAACGGTAACGCTGATACTGTAATTATAAAGCCACGATTTTATTATTTAAAGGATTTAACAAGTGCAAGTATAAAGAATTCATATGAAGTAGATCTATATTATGATCTTGGAAAAGAATATTTAATCCAATACGGAAGCAGTAGAGATCACTTCAGTATGAATTATAAGATTGCAAATAACACACATAAAATAGGCGGACTTACCAATCTTACTTTGAATAAAAATGTTAGAACCATAGCAGATACAAAAAATGCAAAATGGTTTGGTCGTTTCGCATTAATGGCAACTACAAAAGCAGCAAAGAAGGGTACTCCTATTGTTGTGAATGGAAAGGTAAACAATAATGCTCTTTTAACCAAAGGTTGTATACTTGTTAATTTTACTATAGAAGGCTATAAGAACGGTAATAAAGTTTTTGACTATAATCCTGCCCAGTGGACTGTTGAAGGCGGTCCCAAAGACAAAAATCTTTTCTACACAGGCGATACAATTATATTCGATTTATCACATTCTGCAATTGATGATTATGGAACTGGAACTGATAGATAATATCAGTTCCCATTCCTATAAAATTAGTTTTATCAATTCTTAAATTATTCTAAGTCTTATAAAATTTTCTCGATTAATTCCAACCAGTTGGAAAAATTGAATATGAAAGGATGATTTTAATATGGGAAATACGCTGATAATAGCAGAGAAGCCAAGTGTGGCATCTAATATAGCAAGTGCGTTAGGAGCGTCTAAAAAGGATGGATATTTTGAAGGATCCGGTTATTATATATCGTTCGCATTTGGACACTTGTTCAGTCTGGCAGATACAAAAGATTATAAACCAGATCTAGAAAAATGGGACCTTAAAGATTATCCTTTTGTTCCGCAGAAATTTAACTATAAGCCAATAGATGATCCAGGTGTCCGGAAGCAAATAAAGATTTTAAAGGACCTTGCAAGTAAATCGGATAAGATAATAAATGCATGTGATGGTGATCGCGAAGGAGAGCTTATTTTTGCAGAGATAAAAAATTCTCTTGATATAAAAAAACCAGTTTTAAGGTTATGGGTTACTTCGCATACTCCAAAGGATATAGAAAAAGGCATGAAAAGTCTTCGCAATGATATGATTAACCTTGAAAAGGCAGGATATTGCAGACAACAAATTGATTGGTTAATAGGAATAAATCTGACTGTAGTATACACCCTTTTGGCATCTGGTGGCCCTGGTGGTCAAGTACTCAAAGTTGGTAGAGTAATACTTCCAACACTGAACCTTTTATTTGAGCGGGAGGTTGAGGTTGCTAATTTCAAGATAACTCCTTTCTATTTTTTAAAATGTAATTTCAAAGCTGGATTAGAGAGTTATAGCGGTACATATATAGATAAGGACCAAAATACAAGATTTAAGAGCAAAGATGATCTTGCTGCAGTGCAGCAAAAAATTAATGGTAAACCAGGATTGGTAATAAAAAAGGAAAGTAAACAAGCAAGTGTCAATGCCCCAAGACTTTTTAATCTTACAGATCTTCAGGGACATATTACAAATAAATTTAAGGGGTTTACCTCTGATGGTGTACTTCAGATAGTGCAATCTTTATATGAAAAGAAATTTGTTACTTATCCAAGAACATCCAGCAGATGTCTTGATAATACTCAAATTAAGGATGCAGAGGAAAGTTTAAAAGCTGTTATAAATATCCCAGAACTGCCTTTGAAAGATAGGGCAATTGTTCAATTTCATACGGATAAAAAGGTTTTTGATAGTTCAAAGGTCGATAGCCATCCTGCAATTATACCTACATACATTGTGCCTAACTTTGGAAATCTTACAGAGAAAGAACAGATTGTTTATTTGGAGATAGTGAAGAGGTTTGTAAGTCAATTTATGCCTGCTGCTATATATGATACTGTTGAGATTATTACCAAAGTAGATAATTATGATTTTATAACAAAAGGTAGGGTTTTAATATCTGAAGGTTGGAAGCAACTTTATAAAGAGGATGATGCAGAACCTGAAGGTGATAACGCGGACCAAGAGCCAGAGGATGCTATAACCGCGAAAGATGTAAGGGAAGGTAGTGCTGTAATTTTAGATGCCTCGGAATTAAAAGAAGGGAAAACTAAACCTCCAGCATACTATACTGAAAAAACACTCCTGACAGCTATGGAGAATTGCGGTAAGCAAATTGAAAATGAAGAAGATGTTTTAAAAGGGTTTACTATAGGAACTCCAGCAACAAGGGCTGAAACAATTAAAAAACTCATAGATACTGGATATGTTTACATGAAAGGAAAATATCTGAGGATCACAGATATGGGAGCTAAAGTAATACACTTCTTTCCTGTAAAAAGGCTTCTGAAGGTTGAGTTTACTGGTAAAATTGAAAAAACTCTTAAGGATATAGAAAATGGAGAATACGACAGTAAGGAATTCATGGATAAGATGATTTCCTTCATTGTAAAAAATATTGAAGAAATGAAACAGAGCAAAATAGAAACAATAAGAAAGCCTCAAAATGTAATAGGTTCATGTCCTGAATGTGGTCGGAATGTTGTTGAAAATGATAAGGCTTATTCTTGTGAGGGATCAAAATCAGGCGAATGTAAATTCGCACTATGGAAAAATGATAAATTCTTTGCTCACTTCGGGAAAAAACTTACGGAAACAATTGCGACTGATTTAATATCTAAGAGAAGATCCAAAGTAAAGGGACTTAAGAGTACAAAGAATGAAGGACAAAAATTTGATGCTATAATACTACTTAAGAAAGATGGAGCAACAGGATACTGGAGCTATGAAATGGAGTTTGAAAAGAAGGCTACAAAAAAGAAATTTTAACTTCTTCAACTAAAACAAATAAATCCTCTTTCACTAGAGGATTTATTTGTTTTTGTTCAATAACAGTGATGCGGTTTCAATCCACACGCCCATGAAAGGCGTAACCGCGAAAGGTGACGCGGGATAACTAATTACAAACCTATTACTGCGTAGTTTCAATCCACACACCTTGAAAGGTGTGACAAGGCTTATCCCTTATAATATTACATGCAATCCAGTTTCAATCCACACGCCTGCGAAAGGCATGACTGACCTCATCAACACTAAAACTTAATTGTGCATGGTTTCAATCCACACACCGTGTAAGGTGTGACACCAGTCCTTTGGCTCCGCACATGGCAGCTAAATAGTTTTAATCCACACGCCCGTGAAAGTAGCTTTACCTGCCATTTTCGGTCCAATGGTTTTAATAGTTTCAATCCACATGCCTGTGAAAGGCGTGACTTTCTGTAGATTCTTCAGCTGGGGTTTCATCCAAGTTTTAATCCTCGCCCCTATGAAAGGTGCGACCTAAAGCCATCGCCGCGAATGCATCCGACAAGTCAAGTTTTAATACTCATGCTCACTCCGCCTGATTTTGTCAGTTGGTTGTTTCAATCCACACGCCTATGAAAGGCATGACTTGCTGTGTAACTTTCCTGTCGCTGTCTTCCAGTGTTTCAATCCACACACCCGTGAAAGGTGTGACCCTTTAAATATAGGTTATCGTAATAAGTATAATTTCTTTCAATCCACACGCCGTGAAAGGCGTGACAGAGATACAAAGACTTTATGGAAATATATATGCAGTTTCAATCCACACGCCTGTGAAAGGCGTGACCAAAGCTTTTAGGATTTTTTTCTTCTAACTCTTGGTTTCAATCCGCACACCCGTGAAAGGTGTGACTTTTTCGTTAGTTATGATAAAATATAAACAAGCGTTTCAATCCGCACACCCGTGTGACGACAGTTCGGACGTTGGACCCGGCAGTTTGAATATGTTTCAATCCTCACACCTTACTCATGATAATTACGCCATTGTTGTAACTGTTCCAATCTTAACGTTCGTGAAAGGAGTGCCCTCCTTTTTAAAGGCTGGAAAGACTTCGCATTTGTTTCAATCCACACACCCATGAAAGGTGTGACCCTTGATTGCCAAATTCCTCATTGGCTATAGCTTTGTTTCAATCCTCACACCCGTGAAAGGCGAGACTACCTTTTGTTTTGCCTTCCGCATCGTCATTCTTATTTCAATCCTTACGCCCGTGAAAGGCGTTACCGTATTTTGCATAAACTCTATTTCTGTAATTAGTGTTTCAATCCACACGCCTGTGAAAGGTATGACAATGAGCATAATATATCATTATAAATAACCGCCTTAATCATTTTGAGTGGTTCTATATGGTACATATTTCATATTGTTAAATATAATAACTTCAGGATGTTTTTTTATGTAGGGTACATTTAATTCAAGTTTTCTCTCAAGTTTTTCTGTAAAGTCGTCATCTTCAATTTCGCTGTCATCATTAAGACTTTTAATTTTATAAGCTTTAGCCTTTAAATCTAGCCAATACTCCAAACTCTTATATTTTAAAAATTGTTTTGATATACTATTTGGTACTTTCATTGGTAAATAATCTTTATAACCACGATAGAAATATAGCCACATTGTCCGTGAAGAGCTTTCTCTCCATCTGGTATTTAATCGTAATTCCTCACGATCTATTTTATTCATACAGTGCTTTAGTATAAGGTGTATGTCTGGCCTTGTAATCTCTTTTTTAAATATTTCTAAATCATTAGACATTTTATAACCTCACTGATTCATTATTTCTTTAATATCGTCAAGTAACCAAGCTATTTTTTTAATACTACATGAATCCATTGAAAATATCATGCACTGTTCTTTAAGGCATACACACACTTTGCCACTCATAATTGATAAAGGACATATTTTTTTATCATCCTGCATTTTCATATACCTCCTTTTTAAAATATAATTTGTGTACATGTGTATTATAATATGTAAAATATACAAAGTAAATAGAATATATAACAGTATTAATATTATTTACATTATTTATATATAATAATTGCAAAAAGTATAAATATAATTGACAAATGCAGTACAATTAAATATAATATAATTATCGATATCGAAAATTACATATAGATCAGGAGGTATATTACAAGCTTATGAATTTGTATGGAATTATCCAACAATCTTTTTTTGGAGATGATTGCGACCCGGATAAAGTTAGTCAAAGATTGAAAGATTATTACAATGAGTGTAATCAGATGGAGCAATCTGTAATAAACAACATATTTATTGAATTGATTGGTTGGAGTTTTGAAACCTTGTTAGAAATGGAATCAGGATATAAAGGAGGGGCTTTTGTGGAAAAAGACTGTAAAGAATGTTTGAATGAGGGTAAAAAAGATATATGTGATAAATGCTGCGAAACATCTGGAGGTAGGCCATCTATGTTTGAAGCTAAAGATAAAAAAGTAAAACAATAATCAATAAGCCATCGCCGCGGCGATGGCTTATGTTATTTCCTAAAATAACATATAAGGTGCCTAGTGAAAGGGTAACTGTTGTGTACTTAAGAATGGGTTTCCTACTAATGCAGATATAATTCATATTTTATTTAAATAATATTACAATAGTATAAAATGCATTAATTAACCTATACGCATCAGCTTTATTCCATACAACTGCATCTCTACCATGTAGTATTCTATGTCTATTAATAGTTTCTGGTCTATTCTCATCAAATTTTTGATTAGAATTTATGATATTAAAAAAACTAATTATACTAGACCACATAATACTACTAACATTTTTTTCATTTGTAACAATTTCATTTATTCTATTTTTTAATTTGTATCCATACTCAGCAGTTTTTAAAAAATCAGCCAAGACTCCTTCAAAAACTATCAATAAACTTGGTATAGTAATTTCAATATTGTTTAACTTAATATTATAACTACATTGATTTAATAAAATTTCCCACTTTTTAAATAGATCATGTTTGATAATTCTATTAATTACACTATTAAAATGAGTATAGTTATTTTCTTCATAGTATAGAACAAAAGAATCATCGAGTTCTGCCTGAGTTAATTCACTTAATTCAATTATTGAGGATGGAGTAAAACTTTTATCAATTGTCCAACCTTTTTCAGCAATTTTCTTTACTGATTCATCTAAACTAGATATTATTTTTTCAAAATCAATATCTAGTTTAGATGTAGGAAAATTTATTGCTTGTATAACTTCTTGTAAGGGTTTAAATGAAACATTTATACCATCAATAATCTTTTTAATTGATTCTTGAATTGTTGAATTATATTCAAAATTAAAATAATAACTCATTTTTGTTCCTTTCTTTTAATGCAATTAATTTATTTTAAAATTATAGCATACCCCTAAGTATTTTAAAGACAAATTCTATGCAAATTTTGAGGGGTTCCGACTTACTATCCTTTGTGTTATTTAAATAGACCTTTACAATAATTATATTACGTAATATAATTATTGTAAGAACATACGTTCGATATTTTGTAAATATATTTTTGGTGATTGTAATGGAAAGAGTAATTCTTCATTCAGATCTTAACAACTTTTATGCAAGTGTAGAATGTATGCATTGTCCTGAACTCAGAGAAAGGCCTGTCGCTGTAGGCGGCTCAACCGATCAGAAAAGAGGGATTATTCTTGCCAAGAACTTAAGGGCCAAGGCTTTTGGAGTAGTCACAGGTGAAGTTGTGTGGCAAGCTAAACAAAAGTGTCCTGACTTGGTTGTGGTCCCTCCAAACTATAAGCTCTATTTACATTACAGTAAAGAGGCACGAAATATTTATAGCAAATATACAAACTTAATTGAATCCTTTGGCATTGATGAATGTTGGTTGGATTTGACAAATTCTGTTAAACTTTTTGGTTCCGGAGAAAAAATTGCAGATGAGATAAGAGAAAGAATGAAAGATGAACTTGGTGTTACTTGTAGTGTTGGTGTTTCATATAACAAAATTTTTAGTAAACTTGGTAGTGATATGTATAAGCCGGATGCAACAACAGTTATTACAGAAGAAGACTATAAAAAAAAGGTTTGGCCTCTTCCTGTTTCTGATCTTTTATACGTTGGCAGGTCTACAAATAAAAAGCTTTTAAATATTGGCATATATACTATAGGTGATCTAGCAAATTTAAATTTGGCATTTCTTAAAAAGTATCTTGGTAAATGGGGTGAATATCTTTGGCTGTTCGCTAATGGCCTAGATGATTCTCCTGTTCTTAAGTCAGATTATAGCTCTATCATTAAAGGAATAGGAAATAGTATGACTACTCCCAGGAATTTGGTTAATAATGAGGATGTGAAGATTCTTTTATACGTTTTGGCTGAAAGTGTTTCTGAACGTCTCAGAAAACATAATTTCAGGGGTAGGACAATTCAAATTTATATTCGTGATAAAGATCTTTATGGTTTTGAAAGACAAGCGAAGTTGTCAGATTGTAGCTGCATTACAAATGTTATAGCTGATAAAGCTTATGAGATATTTTTAAATAACTATAATTGGGAAAAACCTATAAGAAGTTTGGGTATAAGAGCTACCGACCTTGTAACAGCAGATACTAACATACAATTAAGTATTTTTGATGATCATAAAAAAATTTTAAAAAAGGAACAGCTTGAACACAGTATTGATAATATTAGAAGAAGATTTGGACATTATTCTTTGCAAAGAGCCTTGCTTTTAAAAGATAAAGCATTAAACTCCAACCCTGTTGAGGATAATATAATATTCCCAGTCTCTTATTTTAGATAGAGGTGATTTTTTATGGAAAAAATAAGTGCTGAAGTTATTGCCCATTTTAATTTAAATGGTGAAATAATCCCTTTAAAAATAAAAATTAATATAAACGGCGAAGAAAAATCTTATAATGTAGATAAACCAAGCAAAGCAGTGCGAGGTGCATCTTTAAAAATTGGTGTTCAGGGAAACAGATATTCTTGTTACATAGACGGAAAAAAAGCCTTTCTCTATCAAAACTATGAAAATAAATGGTTTTTAGACATATGTTAAAAACTGTTTATTTCTCCTCTACCCTTTTAAAATGAGCCTCTATTGTGAACTCATCAAAATTCTTGCTTGCTGCAGCCAATTAAAATTAGAATTAAAGTAAAACACCCTGAGCAGACCGACCAGTCCTCAGAGCGTTCTAAAAAATAGTTCTCCAATTTAAAAAACCACTCCAAAAATCAGTGCTAGCAACACTGTGATTTTTGTTATACTATAAATATAGTATAACCTATTTTTATTTTATGAGTCAAACGTTGTTTCTTAAATAAAATGAGTAGATAATTGCTGGTTATCTTTACGGTGAAAGACAAAAATGTAATTATATGGTACTGCGTAGCAATTCGAAGATATTACGAGTAATTTAAAGTTTGCAATTTTATATTTTTTATTAAATTTTAAATGTTTCACAGATTCAAAATCGACTCTCACGGTCCAAAATCGTCTAATTTGAACATCCATTATAAAACTCTTAATAAGAAATTGTAATTTCGTTTAATGTTAAAAATTTATCATATTAATGAATCTTTTATCTCCTCATCATGATTGCATTTTCCATATATTTTTCCCTTAACGCAAATATGATCAGGGTTTTTATCTAAATGCATTTCAATCATCATATTTGTCATTTTATCATTATGTACATCATCTTCAATCTTTTCTCCACATGTTAAACAATATGCTTTTGTTTTTGTACTTTCCCACATACCTAATACCTCCTCAAATGATCATACCTAATTATATCACTAATTTTTTAACATATTTACTCGCTTTTGATTTGATTGTTTAAAAGGTAAAACAAAATAATTACATTTGCATTAATTATATTGACATTTGCAGTACAAAATGATAAAATGTATATAGTTGATATGAAAGGAGAATTCACGATGATATTCTTTGAAGTCGTTGATAATGAAGGTTTTACGAATTTTATTGATGTTTATACAAGACAAGATGAACTTCAAGATGGAATTCTTATTGATGTAACTGAGCAGGCAAAAGAAGTTGGGTTTGTTTTCCCGGTTGCAATTACTCAAACATTGTGGAAGATGATACAAAATGTACCAAAGAGCAAATATGGTGGTGATGCTGACGGAAGGCTTTGGGATGTTTTATACATGGGAACTCTAGCTATTAAATGTAAAGCTAAGTGTGAGCCTGGTAGACAGGAAATAAATTATTATCTCACCTTACCTCACAATATAACTGAAGATGGTAGAGAGGTCCTTGTTGCGGATCAGAAATTAAAATTAGTATTTGACCATGACTGTTATGGACCATGCATAACCATTATGCTGCCGGATGAGGATTAATTAAAAGGGAGGTGTTGAGAATGAAAAAAATTAAGCAAGTGAACGGGCTTATAATTGCTGAATGTAATGATAAAGAAGCCATTTTGTTAGGTTCTAAATATGCGATCTTTACTTCCGAAGAATATGCATATGGACCAGGATGCAGATCGGAAGAATGGCAAGCTGATAGTTTGAAAGAAGCTGAAGATTGGTGCAAATCATACAAAAGAAACTGAATTACAGGCTGTCTTTAAAGGGAGGAATTACTTTGAATAAGTGGCTGATTAATGAGTTTATTAAGAATTTACAGATTGTAAAGAAGTTAAATGAAGAGTCCCAGAAATCAAAAGAGAGCAACGGTACAAAAGATAATGGAAATAAAAAATAATTTTGAAAGGAGGGATTTGAAATGATACTGGGTATTTTAGATTTTTTAACGAGGCTTGTATTAATACCAATAATTTACCTATTTATTTTAGCTTTTATTCCTGAAGCAATTAAGGATGTAAAACAGTGGAAAAAAGAGCTTCTTCCAGAAAACATGATTATCAAACTAATTAACAGAAACCATTTAAAAAGATTAAAAATTATAAGGGACAAAGGGGAAAGCGGCTTGATTATTAGCCGCCATCAATGAATAACTCGTCTATCTGCCAAGACCGCCGAGAAATTCATGTATATTATATCCCTTATTCCGATTGCTAACAAGGGGTGAGCTTATTGGGGGAATCATTAAGCAATTTAGAGAAAGGCCGCAAAAAACTTATAGAAATGATGGATAACAGTTCAAGTCTCTGTACGAAGGAATTACTAAAACAATCTCAAGAGGTGGATAAGTTAATTCTTGATCATATTAAAAGATCGTTGAAAGAAAAGTCGAAGCAATAATTAAATATTAAGGAGGCTGGCAAAATGTTGATGTTTTGGAGAAGAAAAAAGAAAAAGTTTAACGAAGCAGAGTTGATAAATATAAAGATAAATAAGGTAGAAAGCAAATTTTATAACTATGAAGAGGTCCGGTTAAAAGATAAACACTATATAAATACTGTCGCAAGGAATCTGCAGTTAGAAGAAGGTAACGATAATCAATATTTTGTTACAGCAAGGTATACTGACATACCAGGATTAATTGTATATTTCTATATTCGATTAAAAGACCTTCAGGCGGATTATGTATCTATTAACAATACAGTAGATATTGGAATAAAGGCTGATATTAAAAATGGGCATTGTAAAAATATCAAAATTGAGGTTTTTCCTGTTTTTGAGAGGAGGTTGCTTATATGTTAATTATAAATATATTAGCTGTTTTTGGTACAATAGGAATTATGCAAGTGCTTAAGGTTTTTGGTAAATTTATATTTATATCTCTTCCTAAATTGACTGTAGATGGGGGAAACTTTTTTGATCGTATGTTAGACCTGGGGAAAGTTGATTCATTAGGCAAATATATAAAAACCAAGATAACACTAAAGAAAAAAATATACAACATAAAAAATATAACTGATGATGATATATCTGAACATGATGTGTATGCCTTAAATGAGCTTAGAGAGTTTATAAGATATTTAATATCCACCGGTTCATTAAGTATAGGTAATCGTTGTAAATATAAATTAAAGGGCGGAAAACTTGATTTGTGTATATTAGAGCAGGGAACGCACTTGTCAGGAGCTGTATGTATGAGGTTTGAATCATTTTCTGCGGATAAACCGATTCTTGTTATAATTTATAATCTTATAACTGGTGATTTTGATACTTCATATACATTCCATAATAAAATATCTGTAAGATTTAAAGAGCCTCAAGTAAGTCTTATTAATGATATAAGGGGATTCATAAATCTAATGGGTTTTCAAATAAAAAATTCTAGATTTCAACTTGCTTAAACGCTTTACAATGGGGGGATAAAGATTGGAAAAATACTATACTAAATGTGGGCGTATATTTCAGAAGAGTAGTACATCATCTGTAACTGGTTACAGGATTGAGCCAGGAGATAAACAATGTAATGGTGACGAAGATTCCGGAAAGGATCCGTGTCCTTTTCGGATAGAGGTAACTAAAGGATGGCCACCAGTGTTTGATAGATGGGAATGTCGTGCAGGCAGTAAAAAACCAAGTCATAAGAATGAATATTCTACCAATATGAACGATAAAACAACAATGCATGTAAAATCTTTAAACATTGATTTTTTGAATCAAGTCCAGGATTATTGCAGCTCTTTAGAGGGGTGTTCCGGGACTGGATACAATCAGGATCTTCAGGATTGTCGAAGGCAGTTGTCTATTTCCTTTCTACAGAATAAAAAGGGTCTTACTGCGAAAAAGGCCATTGTTGAAAGATTTTTTAATCCGGATAAACATAAGGATAAGACATGTAAAGAATGCGATTTGTTTGGGGAATCAGCTGGACAACCCAATAATCCATCTTTACATATATGTAAACATATATATGTTAATAATCGGACGGGAACTACATTACCTGATATTTCAGCATGTGAATACTATGAAGAAAAAAATGAGCAGGAGGTTATCGGCATGGAGGAGCCTAATGAAGATATGAAGGAAAATTCAGCCGTTTACAGTACTATTTGTAGAAATGAGGATAAATCTAAGGGGTGTCCTTGTTATGGCAGCGGAATGTGTGGGGCTAAAGAATTTTCGGATGATGAATTTTGGTACAGATACGGTGATAAGGAATATGACTGTGATGAGTTCATTAAAAGAATTTCTCAAGTAAAAAGCAAAAGAGAAGATGTTACTGAACTTATAGGAATTGACAAAGATATTAACTCTGATGAAAATATATTAAATGACCACTTGGGAACTATTAGAGAAAGAGCTAATAACATTATAAATAACTATATTGAAATTGGCTTCAGACTGTTAGAAATCCGTGATGTTAAATTATATAAATCTAAAGGATATGATAACCTTATAGCTTGTGTAGAAGCTGAGCTAGGTATGAAGAAATCTACTTGCTATAATCTTATGCGTATAGCAGAAAAGTTTGGGGATCCGGAAAGTAGATCTTTAAAAATTGACTATAATAGCTATGGATATGTTCAACTCCTAGAAATGACTACAATGTCTGATGAAGAGTTAAATCATGTAAATCCGGATATGTCAAAAAGGGAAATACAACAGATTAAAAATTCTAATCGGTTGGAACAAAAAGCTGATCTTAATATAGATAATAATATTATTGATGTTGATTATAAGATAGTTCCGGAAAGCGTTTTAATAGAGCCCAATTCAGATAAAGAACTTGAAATAATGGATGATCAAATGGATATCAAAGATATAATTCCTTTTCACTGTAACAATAATGCTGTTATTGAAGCTGAAGATTCGAAAGAACAGATTTATTCTGAATTTGAGGATGATTCTTATGATCCTGAAGACGATGAAGACAATGCTGATCCTGAAGATGATTCTGATAGTGATCTTACATTTGAATCTGAATATGAGGTTATTGAGCAAGAACTTGATAATTCTGAAGATATTCAAGAGGAATACATAGAGGATAAAAATTGCTCTGGTGATTGTAAGGATTGTTTGGATAAATGCCAGAGAGTAAAAGACAAGGATGATATAATAAGAAGAATTGATTTAGCTCATGATCTGGTTACACAAGCCATAGAAATTGTAAATTTTATTCCAAAAGAACATATTGACTCTGTTCATGCTTGCAAACAAAGCGTTATTAGAGAATTATTTAATGCTAATCATATGTTAATGGTTCTTAGACCGGAAACCAGATGCACTACATATGAAAAAGAAAAAGAAAATCTTAACTTGGCAAGTGAGCAGCTGCTGAAGCCTTTGGAAATAAGAAAGAATATGTTAGAGGATTTAAAAGTAAAAAGCCCTGAAAATAGCATGGAATACGAAGAAAGAGTAAATGTAATTGATAATTTTTTAAATGGTATAAATGATATGCTTAATAATATAGAAACAGGTGCAGATGAAGTTCAAATTAATGAAATCAATATTATTAGAAGAAAAATATTTAAAGATGAATAATTGAAGTTAAAAAATTTAAATGGTAAAATTAAGTATATTATAGGGATGCATAAAAAGTATCCCTATAATATTAAAGAGAGGTCAAATATGAATCTGAAACTTATCTACCTTATCGATAACATAAAGGAAATCCTGGTTAAATTCAAGTTATATAAATCTTTTGAAGAAACTGTATGTGAAACTTTAAATAGGCTTAAAAAAGAAAAATTCTATGATGGAAAGTATCGCTGGTTTAAAGATGTAGATGAAGCGGAGGAATGGGGACTAAATAATTATAGTGAATGGACTAAAAATCTTAAAGATAAGGATTTTAGTATTAAAATGGAGCATGGTTGTGAAGTTACTACTGAATATGATGCAATTAATCTATATTTAGGATTTCCATATAGACAGATTAACCCATATTTAAGAACAAATATGATTGATTTTAATACAGACATTAAATTTATTAAAAAGTTAATTGATTTAATGGGCCAAGCTTTTGAAAATGTATGGTTAAAAGATAATATAATTTCAATTAGATGCATGGGTTTTGAAGGATTTTGTAAATGGACTAATTACAAGAATATTAAGGAAAATGATACGTTTATAGATAATGGCTTTATGAGTACTACTTTAAATATTAATATAATTAATGAAGATACTGATTTTAAAAAAGATGTTTTGCTGATTCTACGGGTTTCCAGTGGTGCTAGAGGAGTATATGCTAACCTTATTAGCCACAGGGATGTAGAAGCAGAACTTTTACTATACAGAGGGACAAACATACGTATATCAAAAATACTGTATAAATTAGGGTCCAACGTTATACTTTTGTGTGATGTCTTAAATTAAGGGAGGGCTTTATGCTTTTTAAGAGAAAAAGAATATTGGAAAGTTTAGTAAGTAACTATCAGGAGTTAAAAGAAAAGTACTATATACTTAAACATGAATATAAAAAGCTCAATAAGTCATTTGCAAATTATGAAAACGCATTGAATTATAAAATTGAACACGAATTTGAAAGACGATTTTTTACATATAAGTTACCTGAAGGCCAAAATATAGTTATTATATTCGATAATAATTATAATTTTATTGGTCCTGATGAAACTTTAAAAATTAACTGCAAGATATTTGTAGATGGCACCATTAATGCTCCGTTGATCTTAAGTAAAAATGATAAAAAATGTAAAGGAATTTCAATAACAGATATTAATTGCGGAAAATATAAAAATCGTGGCATTGGAACATTTATAATTAATGGCTTAGTGGAAACCCTGAAGGAAATGGATATAAATCAAATTAGTGCCAGATTATCACCGTATGACTATTCTTCAAAAGATAAGCTTTATAATTTTTATATTAATAAAAACGGATTTATTTTAAAAGAAGAATTAACTGAAAACTCCTGGGGTACTGTCATAAAATATATATAATTTATATAATTTTAAGAAAGGGGCTAATGAGTATGGAAAATTATTTCGATAGTGCATTTAGGTATTTAGAAGAAACAGAGTACAAAAACAATGAGGTTTTAAGAAAGCAGCTGCAGAAGATTAAAGAAAAAGTTGCAAAAGATTTTTTGAATTCTGGCTCATCCTTTGAAATGGTGTTTAAATCAAGCGACTTATTAAATTCTATAAATGAGTGTGCTGTAGATCTCATTTCGTTAATGGAGCTTTTTAAACATATATTAAAAAATGAAGACAAGGAGTTAGGAACTTACTCGTATGAGCAGGATCAATTTTTGTTTATTAACGACTATTTTATGAACACATTGATAAGCATGATGCCAAAAGGATCAGAGTTAAATATGAATTTCTGTAATGACGATGACGAAAATGATTAGGGGATGATATGAATGCAATATCATATGCATATAAGATCAGATGAAAATATAACTGTTTATAATCATGAATTAAAAGAAGATGTTGTTATAGAAATAGGGCAAAAATACATTATCAACCCTGGTAAAGCAACTAATAGAAAAGATAGAAAAAATAAAGGGAGAATAGTTGAAGTATTAGGTTTTCACAGTGATTTTATGCCTGATGTTATTATAAGATATATGGATACAAAAAGGCGTGGTAGGGTTAACCCTTGTGATTTAATAAAATATAATAATGATGAAAATGAGAGCATTACCAATATTTAAAAATACTGTTTACGAAAGTGCGTAAATCTGGCTTAAGCTAAATTATAGAACACAGGAGGTCTTTAACATGGCTAATGATTGGTGTGCAAGAAATTCATACTTGAGTAAAGACAAAGTAGAAGTATGTAATTTTTGCGGATGTACTTTTAGGGTTAAGGTAATGAAACAAGATGGACATAATGAGTGGGAAGAGTATTATTGTCCAGAATGTCACCAAGAGTTTAGAGCTTTTGCAAGTTTATCCCCTGTAGTTACAAAGGTATCAAGTCGAACTGACGGGAAAACAGTAAAGTACGAGAATTTGTAGTGTTCGGCTTATTACCCTTGTTAACGGAGGTATTTATATGATGGGATCTGCAGATGAGTATTTCTTATTTAATGGAATACCTATAATATTAACAGTAGTGAATCTTACTGAAACTTATGGCGGAGAAGCCATTTGCACTTGTAAAGGTAAGGTAATTGGAAATCAATATACATGGATATGTACGAAATGTACAAAGACATACATTGGTCCATTAAAAAGATATTGAAAATGAATAGAAGTTTATAGTAACACAAAAGGGTTAAGAAATAATCTTAACCCTTTTAATTTTGAGAAATGGCAGGGCGGGAATTCCTGCATCTCAGATACTTTGTTTCCAAAGTGTGTCGGGCCCCTTTCCGACCTCAAATCTCAAATTATTCTCTTACCCTTTATTGTATAACGTAAACTACAAATTTACAACCCTTTATGCTATAATTATTATTATATGGGAAAAGAAGATTTATTTTATGTGGGTAAAGTAAGTGAAAATATGGCTACCATTGCCAAATTTAAATATACAGGTGACGTTTATGCTGACCCTGGGTTATCAGTTCATATTAACCGTAACCATTCCCATGAGCTGCCCCAGGATGTTCTTAAAAATCCATTCAGATATATAAAGGATATCCTAAATGAACCAGACTTAATTGGTAGTAACCCAAAACAGGGTGGTATTGAAATGGTTAAATATTACGACCATATTAAAATACGTATTCAAATTGGTATTAAGTATGATACAAACGATAAGTATATGTATGTTGCTACATTACATCCCATAGAACAGAGAAAAATTGATAAACGTATTGAAAAAAGACTATTTTACTACAGAGATCCGGAAAAAGATATTGAAGCTACATTGATAAATCCGGACACAAAGAGGGGGGTAACACAAGTGAGCGAAGATAAAACACAAGAGATAATGGAAAAACTTGAAAAAGGTATAAAGGAAACTCTGGAGAGTGAGAAGTGGAAGAATTTTCTTCAGGTACAATCTCAATTTCATAACTATAGCTTTAATAATGCCATGCTTATATTTTTGCAACGTCCAGATGCAACACGAGTAGCAGGATTTAATACCTGGAAAAATAAATTTGAACGTACTGTTATGCGAGGCGAAAAAGGAATAGGAATTCTTGCCCCAGTACCTTATAAATATGAAAAAGACGTTGAAATATTAAATAAAGAAACAGGCCAAAAGGAACTTCAAAAAAAGACTGTTGAAGGTATTCGCTTTAAAAAAGTAACAGTATTTGATGTGAAGCAGACTGAAGGAAAAGAATTGCCTGAAATTTGCAGAGAGCTTCAGGGGAATAGTATTAGTGCATCCCAAGTAGTTAAAGCAATAAAAGAAGTTTCTGATGTTCCAGTAGTTGAAAAGGCAATTGAATCTGGAGCCAAAGGATACTATAGCCGGATGGAGAATATTATTGCATATAAAGAAGGCATGTCTATGGACCAGAACGCAAAAACCTTGATTCATGAATATGCTCATTCTCAATTACACAGCACTGAGGCTAGTGCTTTATTAGATCGTGCTACAAAAGAAGTCCAGGCTGAAAGTGTTGCCTATATTGTCTGCAACAGATTTGGTATAGAAACAAGTGAGTATTCCTTTGAATATTTAGCTAGTTGGAGCAGCGGTAAGGATCTTAAGGAACTGAAAGAATCATTTGATTTAATTCAGAAAACATCGAATAAGATTATTGAAAAAATTGAAAATGCAATACAAAAAGATATTGCTTTACAGTCTAGTCCGGTGAAAGTAGAACTTCTTTGGAGTGAAAGTGATAGATTGTTAAAAGAATTTGAAAAGATTCATGGCCCAATAGAGTTTGATCTTAACCTTAATTGGAAACCTAAGAAAAGCATTATGATGGACTTTAAGGAAGCAAGCCAGATCATAGAAAGACTTGAGAAAGAAACGATTGCACTTAAGACGGTTGATGGTAAATATAAAATTGAAAATCCAATAGGTGGTAACGATGGTCATCTTTACGAAAAGACCAAATTTATACTTCATGCACCCAAATATCCGCCTATAGAATTCAGATTTGACATTGGTGACGGAGAGTATAAAAACCTTTTTGACTGTGTAAGAACAGAGTGTGGTATAGATGTTGAAAAATATTACAAAGATCAGGCAATTACCCAGATTACACATGAAAAGGTTCAGGCTCAATATATAAAAGAGTTTCCTGCAGTTAAATATATATCTGAGAAGACCGCTAAAATAATTGACAATTTAAATAATTACAATGGATCTCCGTTAACAATTGATGAAATAAAAGATATGTACAAGGCTGCAGGCAAAAAACTTGAGGGAAGCTATAGCAAATCTGATATGGAAGACTTTAAGGTATTAAAGGAAGTTGTAGATGATTTAAAACAAGCTCAGCTTACATTAAAACAGGAAAATGCTCAACAAAAAGCTTCTTTAATGCCTGAAAAAACGGCTAATATGGATCTAACAAGATAAAGTATAAGGAAGGTGATAATTATGGTCCAATACAAAATAAATGAGGAAATTATAGGAGAGCCAAGCTTAAAAGTTGATGAAAAGAAGGATGATAGAAGATTTGCAGAAATGTTGAGTAAGTATTCTGGAATTTCTCAAGAAAAGTTGGAATACTTCTTAGAAAAGCACGGCGTTGAAATACTCCACAAGCCTGACATAATGGGCTTAGATAATGAACAAGCCCAAAAGCTTGAAGAAATATTGATTATGCTTGAAGGGTTTAATAAGAAGGTGTAATTTATGGATCAGTATAAAATTGATGTATTAAGATTTTCCGATATTTTATCCAAACATACAGGAATAAGCAAAACTAAAATTGATGAATTTATAAAAAATAACCCAGTTAACAACATATTTGAGCATCCTGGATCGATATGTTCAACTACAACACAATTAAATAAGATCCAAGAGCTTAAAGAATTACATAGTTTATACAATAACCTTAAATTAGAGGATCAAGAACGATATTCAATAACTTCCTCACATAAGGCAGTAGAGTATTTTAAAAACTACTTTGCTGATGTAAAGGACAAGGAACTTTTTGTGTGTGCTTTTTTAGATAATCAAAATAATATAATATCAACGAAAGTAATGAGTGAAGGAACGGTAAATGAAGCACCTGTTTATCCTAGGGAAATAGTTAAAGAAGCTATTCTAAATGATGCGAATGCTGTTATTCTTTCTCATAATCATCCAGGAGGATCTATTAGTCCAAGCATAGCAGATAAAGATGTAACAATGAAAATAGTTGAAGCTTTAAAAACTGTTAATATCAAGACAATTGATCATATTATTGTAGGTAATGATAAGGCTTGTTCTTTTGCGGAAAGGGGCCTAATGAGTGAAAATAACATATCAAATTCTATTAGAGAAGAATATAAAAATGAATATCCTGCAATAAAACATATATCAGAGAAGACCACTAAAACTATTGATGACTTAAACAATAGCAAAGGCAAGCACCTATCTATAGAGGAAATTAAAGATATGTATAAAGCTGCAGGCAAAAAACTTGAGGGGAACTATAGTAAATCAGACATGGAAGACTTTAAGGTATTAAAGGAAGTAGTTGATGATTTAAAGCAGGCCCAGCTTACTGAAAAGCAAGATCTAGCAAAACAAAAAGTACAGGACCAGGTACACTCAAAGAACATAGACTTGGTACAGTGAAAGGAGAATTGGAATGTTTACTTTTGATGAGGGCGAACTTATAAATAGTTTTTTTGAGGAAGAAAAAGATATTACTAAGGATGCAGCCATACAAAGACTTGAAGAGGCTATAACAAATACAGATGACAGTGATATAGTTGAGATTGCTAAGAGTACAGCTGAAAAACTTAAGCTATTAGATAATGATGAGTTCATAATGCTTCTTCGAAATCTTCCTATTATTACTATTTAATGCCAGTTGTTAACATATTTGACTGTTAAAATATAAATGGGTTATAATATATTTAAAGAAACAAAAGTCACAGTGTTGGTAGCACTGTAACTTTTGAAGTTTAAGATAATTACTCATCTGAATGCTCTGGTGGATTTCCAGTCTGCCCAGGGCATTTTACTTTATTATTAATTTCAATACTAACTAATTTACATACATTAATTTTAATAGCATTTGCGTAAATATTGCTTTTATAAGTGAATAAATACACAATAAATATCAGTATAATTAGCAGTGCAAACATGATGCAGTAATAAAGCATAACGCTCCTCCTTTCTTTAACTCTTGGACTAAAAATAAAAAACCGCCAAGAGCTATAATATTTTATCATTTATTATTGCCCTTGACGGTTCGGCTTGTTAATAACTATACTCCCTTGTGGTCAATTCCACTTCCGCCAGTCATATAGTCATAAATCTTTATAGTAATTAATATTAAATTTTACTTTATTATATCAAAAATAATATTGATATTCAAGCTATAATTGCAAAATATGTATTAAACTGTGAACTCTCCCCTACTCCAATAGCCGATCCTAGTTATAGGAATAACCAATAAAATTTTTGTTTTTTGTCTTCAGTATTATAGGTTGACAATATTACTAATGAAATAATTAATAAACATATCAACATAATAATATTGGTAACAATAAGTTCTGAAATAGTCAAATATTTTTCCGTATAAGAAAGAAAGGAAATAATAAGGTTTATAAGGAAGAACCAGAATACTAACAACATAAGGAAACCACCTTCCAAAAGCCCGAAAGTGCTTTTATTAACAGGCTAAATACTACCTATAGGTCTATTATACCATGGTTAAAAATAGACTAAAAGTCCTATATCTAGGGCTTTGCATAATATATGATTAAGTTTGACATTTGCAATGCGGATTGATATAATTAATATGAGGTATGGCAATGATTATTAAACTCCATAGTACATTTGTCGCTTCTTTAACTCTAACAGAACAGCATCAAGCTTAAGCAAAAGGAAGGGTGAGTTTCAATGCGTGATGTGTTTCCAATTAAGTACTACAGCAAAGAAGGTTTCATTGAGAGAAAAATTGAAATTAACGAGGAAGACCTTCAGAAAATTATTGAAGAATACCTAACGAACCATATGGATTTTGATTTTGATGAGGTAGAAATTGTTAATAATCGTCCAATGAATATATGGTTACATGCAAAATGTAGGACATACGTTGAGCCAGACGATGAAGAAGTGTCGGATGCAGAAGTAGAGATCAAAGGTGACTATGACGGGAATCCTTTAGCAGGTTTTTAATATTCAAAATATCAAATATTTCGGGGATTTAGGCTTACTCATTGTTTTTACATATTCCCTCGAAAAAGCTTGATATGGTATATTATGATGAAATCAGTAAAAGGCACGAATCATTGCTATGTGTCAAATATAGATAAATTTATTATATTTCCAACCGGTTGGAAACCTGGATCATTAGCTAAAAGGAGTTGGTAGATTGAGAGAATTTTGGATATATGGATTATTACTGTGTATTATAGGATCAATGCCTTTAATAACAGCAGGAATCAACTTTGCTAAGTCACGCTATAAATTATTAAGTATATTCCTTTTCATTGTATCTGCTTTATCAATTATATTGGCAGTTATTCCAATTTTCCAGAAATATATAAGTAGTATTATAATTTTCTTGATCATCTTGAATTTATGTGTAAGTATATTCAAATACGTTAATAAAAGGCAGTTAATTAATAAAGAAGAATAATATAAGGAGGCTTGTGTTGAATGGCTAAAGAAAAGGAAATAAAAAGAGAAAAAACATTGCAGATGAGAGTTACAGAGGAAGAGTCTTCAAGAATCGAAGATAAGGCAAACGAAATAGGGTTATCTGTGTCTAACTATATGAGAATGGTATGCCTTCACTGTAATATTGATATATCATTTAATCCTAAAATTGATAAAAAGTGATATAATATGGTAAAAGTTAAATTTGGAGGAAACGCAATGAAAAAGTTTCTTAAAGTTTTCCTGGTGATAATAGTTATAAATTTTGCTGCAGTTGGAATTTTTTCAGCTTGGGTTATATTTAATATCCTTGGTCCCTCATTAAAGTCTTCAGGCTTATCTTATTCAGACATTTTAAAAACAGAAATGGAGCCTGAAAAGAAGGAGAAATTAGAAAAAGCTTTAAATGATCGTAGTTATGAAATGGGAAATAATACAGCAAAATTAATAACAGATGGATTACGTAAACTTTTACCTGCAGAAGTAGACTATACAAAAATGCCAGAAATAGAATATCCTTATCCGTCAATAGATGAAGTATTAGAAAACAACAATAAAATTGCACAAGATGCAGCTAATAAAGGTATGGATATGGCAAAGAAGGCAGATGAAGAAAATCAGAAGATAAGAGATAAATCTCTTGGCGGATCCGGAAGATAGGAGGCTTTACATGGGAAATGAGTGGAGAGTAGATTCTATAGATAGAAAAAGGTTTAATTGTCCATGTAAAAATGGTTACTATGAAAAAGTAACAACTACAATGTCAGATGATTATTTGAGAACCGATGAAGAAATTAAATATTCAATGGAGTGTGAGAGCTGTAAAATCTTATATACTTATAGATCTTTTTATGGATGGATACTGAAATCTGATAATCAAAAGCTTGAGCAACAAGAACAACTGATAAATAATGAACTAAAAAGTTCAAAAGAATACATCTTGGGTAAATACAAAGACCAAATGGTAAATTTTTTAAATAATAAACCAAGAACGCAATGGTATAAAAAATGGAGAGATGTTTGCCACTATACTAATACAATTCAAACATTCAGAAAATACACAAATTCAATTGAAGACTTCCTAATTAATTACGGAAACTTCTATGGATATAGGTGTATTTTAGAATGGATGGGGATTGAAGATCCAATAGTAGAAGAAGAATATAAAATTAAAATCGATGAATTACGGGATGTAAAAAGAGATATATTAAATTCAATTGAGAAAAAGGCATTTAGATAAATCCGGCTATTTATTAAATTTTATTGTGTTTCCGTTAGATGTAGCCTCAATGCTGCCGTCTATATCAGTCCTATATACTTTTATCCCTTTCAATTTATTTATCGTCTCTTGTGAAGGGTGTCCGTAGGGGTTTTCCTTGCCAACGCTTATAACGGCATAAGTTGGTGACACGGCTTTTAAAAACTCCTCTGATGTTGAGCTGTTGCTTCCATGATGCCCTATCTTTAAGACATCTGATTTCAGGCTATATCCCTTATTCAACATTTCTTTCTCGGAATCAATCTCAGCATCTCCAGTAAACAGAAATGAATTATTTTTGTATGTCAATTTTATAACAGAGGAATAATTATTAAGATCCTCATACGTGCTGCTATTAGGTGCAAACATATTAATAATAATTTCTTTATCTAAATCAATATTCAAATTTGCAGCTGCTGAAATAATAGTAAGGCTTTTTTGTTTCGCAGCATTTAATACGTCTTCATATGTTTTTGTATTTGTTTGGACTTTAGGCATATAAAACTTCCCTACATCAAAGTTTTCGATTACTTCATCCATTCCGCCAATATGATCTTCATGGGCATGAGTACCGATAAGAACATCTATCTTTTTTATCCCCTTTTCTTTCAGGTATGAGACAACATTATCGCCATCCTCATTATTGCCGGCATCAATAAGAATAGATTTCTTATTAGGTGACTTTATAAGAATGCTGTCTGCCTGGCCAACATCAATATAGCTAACTGTTAAATCTTTATTTTCGGTAGTTAGTTCGATGGTTATAAGTTTTTTTACACTGTCCCAATTAACATTTGCACCTATGCTCTCTGATATAAATCTCAGCGGTACCAGTGTTCTGCCATTAACAATTCTTGCAGCAACATCAAGCTCTTTTGTTATACCGTTTACAGTAGGATGTTTATCGTCTATCTTTATTACTATCAGTGTGGATTCTTTTTTTCCTGTAACGGTCTTTGTAGATGGGTCCCATGTTACTTCAGCTCCAAGTGCTTCAAATATTCCTCTTAGGGGAACCAAAGTTCTTCCCTGATAAATGATTGGCGATACATCAAATAATAAATTTGTACCGTTAACACTTACTTTTATGGGATCCTCTTTTACAGGTGTTGCTTTAGGAGCCGGTGTTGTTTTGGCTGGAGTAGGTTTGTTTTGTATTTCTACAGGAATATCCCCTGCATTCTTTACTGTATATCCTTTATATGGCCCGCTATGGTAATGGTAAGTACCAGAGCTTTTGTCATAATGCCCACCATATTTATCAGTCCTTCCGGGATGTGAATATGAAATTGGAACAAACATAAGGGTATTAATAATAATTAGTAATGATAATAGTCTTTTTTTCATGGAACCTCTCCCCTTCTTATTAAGTCAATAAATCATCAAATATTGTTTCAGCATTATCGAGATCCTCATCAGCTTGTGTAAGTTCGTCAACGATTTTTTTTGCAAGGTCTGAAAATACATCTGCTTTACCATTAATATACAATTCTCCTTCGTCATGCTCAATAAAATCTAATTGTGTAAGGTGCCTCAGTTCTTCACTAAAGAAATCTTCAGGGCGTTCTAATTCTATAAATATATCAGCAATAGGGGCACTAGTTGCTTTTCTTAAATTATCAGATTCAAAAACACCTATTTTTATAATTGCTTGAATAATACTCCATTCTGGTTTTGATAAGATTTTTCGGACTCTTAAACATTCTTTTAATAATTTACTATAATTGTCTTCTATATATTTATCATCAATTATAGATTCTTCTATCTCTATAGAATCATCCTCTTCAGGATCTATTTTAAAATATTTTTCAAACTCTTCCATCCAATTATTTTGAATATATTCTGCTAACCTATCTCCATCCCAGTAATCTATTCTCCTGTCTCTTGCTTGTTGTCTTGCCCTTCCAATACACCTTCTTGCAGGTTCATTAATCACTCCAGTAACAGCAACTATAAATCTTGAGATATGAACTATTGAATGGTTATCGATATCAACTATGTCCTTAATAAAAGCTTCAGCAGCCTGATTTTCTACTTCCTTAACAGTATTTTTTGAGCCACCACTACCATATACTAGATCATTTTTTTTAAACTGTATTCCAACATAGCTTCTGTGATTCTCTGGCTGAGTTAATTCATAATACTCAATATCTATTCCTTCCTCATCTGGTCCGCCTGTAAACTTTACACCCTTCATCCCCATTGCTTTTAAAACAGGAACATAAATTTCTTTTGCCATTCTGTGTTCGGGAATTGTATTCAAAAGTTCCAATATCTTTTCTTTCGTGAGCATAGATTTAGCCTCCCAAGATAGATAATTGATTAAAATTCTTTTTATGTAAAATACTATTAATCATTATAACATATGTAAGCTGTAATGATAACTAAGATAATTATAGTGAAGACTTAATCATCTTTCAAATAATATAACTGCATCACGTTGTTAAAATTTTAACATATTTGACAGTAAAAGACGTAATCAATCCCTTCTTATGGTTCAAATAACTGATTTATATGTTCTGAAACTAAATCCACCCAGTCTAATACAACTGCAGGCGGAAATAACTGTTGAAACTCAGGATGTGAAAATATATTTCTCAATTTCTTAAATGAATTCCATACGTCTATATGCTCTCTTTTTATTACCCTGTTTTTTATTAATGCCCCTAACATTTTTGCAAACATATATTTACCTTGGTTTGGTACAATTCCTGTCTGATTACATTTCATTCTTAATGCGTTTTCTGCTACCCTAAATAACTGCTCGGCCCCTACTGTATATAGAGGATAAAAATTTACACCATATATCATTACTGCCCTAGCAACTTCAAACAACTCTCGAGTATCTTTGGGTACTTTTTCAGATAATTGTGCCTCAAAGAAGAATTTTGTTGCTTCTATAGCAAGTTCCCTACTTATTTCCTTATTGGAACCTCTTTTATCATATTCAAAGAAATTTTCAGGTGTAAGCTCTCTAAATTTGAAATCATTCAACATAGCTCTCCCCTTTCATAAAAATTATATCATAAACTTCCATATTATAGCCGACAAAAAGATTGCAATATTACCAGTTCACTATTAGTGCGTAATATGTTATTATTACGTTAGACGTTGTATGAACTCTTGCGTATAACGTAAGTCGAACGTTCGTAAGCATTAACTTAACTAACGTTATATGTAAGTCGGACGTAATTATAACGTTGTAACTTACGAAAGATAAAAGAGAGGCTGATTAAGAATGAATGAGCAAATTACTTATAGTATTGCTGAAATGGCCGAAAGGTTTGGAGTTACTTACAGAACTCTACATTATTATGAACAAAAGATTGGCCTGCAGATAAACCGTGACAGCAGTGGGGATCGTATATATTCTGAGGCTGATGTTGAAATGTTTGAATCAATAATGGATTTAAAGTCGAAGGGGATGTCGTTGGACGGGATCCGGAAACTATTTATTGAAAGAAACTTTATAAAGCCAGATCCAATACAAAATTTAGTTGTAATGGATGACAAAATGGTAGAGCTGCGGGATATGCTAGTAAATGCATTTAGTGAAAAGATGGCCCAGGAACTTCGTTCAACAAATGAGAAGCTTGACAAGATACTTCAGGAGAATGAAGAGCTTAAGGAAACCGTACGTAAGATGCAACGTCAGTCAGATGAGCATTATAGTAAGATTGATGAACAGCTTTCTTTATGGAGAAATAAGAAGCCTTGGTATAAAAACATATTTAAGAATAAAAAATAATATTCTACATAAAACGCCATAAAAAATTTTTATGGCGTTATTATTTTTATATAAATATAATTTTAAATAGAGATTTAAATAAATGTTTCAATAAGTATTTCAATATGAATTTCAATAGGGTTTTACCTTACAGTGCCTAAACGTAATTAAATTTTATCAATAAGAATTTAAATAGAATTTTCAATTAAATTTTCAATAAAAAATTAAATAGGAATTTCAATAAAATTAAAGCCCCTTAAGGATAATCCTTTAGGGGCAACTTTATATTTACATGTTTTATTTAATGATGTATAATTATGTCTAAGAAAGTCAAAACCGCCATTTTCACTCTGGTTTCTTGGCAGTCGCTAAGTGAAAGGCGGCCCACGCTTCTTGTATAAGAGAATTCTTGTATAAGAGAAGCAGCAGAAAATTCTTATAAGAGAAGCAAAAAATTCTTATTAATCCTATTATACCATAAGAATATGGTGTTTGCAATAGGGGTTAATAATGCAATTTCTGTAATTCTCTTTATAAGTAATAGAGCGGAGTATAATTGCTTAACTTTATGCTACTAAGGAGAATTTTTTAATGTCACAAATTACTACTAAAGATAAAATTTTAAAGTGTGCTGATAAGCTTAATTTAAGCCTTGAATCTACAAGGTTTTTAAATGCATTGGTGGAAGACTGTAATAACACTATCATTGACGGGTATTCCTTTTCAAAAAATCACTATATCAATAATTATTTTGAGGGTGATCCTTTCGCATATATTAATTCACTTAAAGAATTAAGCGAGAAACATTTTATTAAATACAACACAGATCAGGATAAAATGATTATCCTGGTGCTGCAGCCACATCACCTTAATAATCTTCTATATGGATTTAAATCTATACGCAAGAAGAAACATACAAGAAAGCCTATAGACCAACAGCAAGGCTTATTTGGTATGCTTACGTCAGGTAAACTTGGAGAGTTGATTGATACTGCTCTTAAAAAAGCATCACATATTATCCCTGAAATGAATTTTAAATATAAAGATAAAGGATTTAAGGTTTATGAATCAATTATGCCTTATTTTACTGGTCAGCAGCTCAAGGAGAAAGAAAGGGAATTATTAAATAAATATAATCCGGAAATGGTAGTGTTAGAGGATAACCGTAGGAACATGCCTAAGAATTCAATGCTAGCTTATTGTGCATGTCTTACTTTCATGGATGAAAAGGGGATTATATCGGATTGTACTGAATATTCTCTTTTACAGAATGTAATTGAAACGTTTGGTAAGGATACTTTCTGTGTTCAGACTTGGTATAATTCAATAGAACGCCTTGTAGAGCTGAAGCTTATAGAAAAATTTATTGATGACAAAGACTGTCCATGCATGCGTGTTGTTGGAGTTGATTTTAATCAGAGATATGTTGTCGTTCCATTTGTTGTATTTGAAAAGGATTTTAAGCGGGTTGAGACAGCTGGGGTAAAAATGTTCTTTGATATTCTTTTTGGATTGAACAATGGTGAGTCAATTAACAAGGACGGGACAATCAGTATATTAGGTCAGGATAAAGCTTACTTTTTTAAGATGGCTAAACTTGATGCTGAAAAAGAGGAGAACCGTGATAAATTTGAAAAGAAGTTGCTTCAATATAAAAAAAGATATCCAAACGAGATAAGAACTGCAATGTTTGGTGATATTGCAAAGTGGAGCAGGGGAGAGCCAAAGGAAACTAATTCGCTGCAGGCTGATGAAGAGATAAAAGAATCTGACTTTAAGGCACTATCAAAATACTTTAATTTTCAATATGTGTCCGGCACAGCCTTGATGATAAGAATACGTAAAGACTATTATATATCAAAGAAATCAGATAGTACGAAAAAACAATTAGCTATCCAGGTACGGCATAAAAGAAAAATGCATCTAATTGATGGGCTTCTGAAAGAGCATAAAATAGATTACCAAGATAAAGATATGGTGGATCTAATAAATGTATTCAAAAGGGAAAATAAGAGGACGGTATCGCTTGTAATAAATATTATTGCCGATAGAGTAAGAAGATCTGCTGATCTAGGTTGGAATAAGATCTTTAGCCTGGGGGCATACGCAAGAAAGATCCTTAAAGAATATAAACATGAAACCATAGAGATAGATAAGTTTGATTATTCATTTGAAGGCTAAGAAAAATCCTTAGTCTTTTAGTGCTGCCATAATAACACTTGGGCCAGAGAGTGGCAACATCCATAACGGCATAAATACCCAATATTAACATAATATAGTATTTGTATATCAAAGGACCATTGCAAAATGGTCTAATTTTATTATATATTTTCTAATTTTATGTGATATTTGAAATTAAATTTCTAACTTTATGTGATTACAGAGGCTATAATTTCAAATTCCTTGTGGTGAATGGCGGGCAACAACTGATTTTATAAATATTATGCGGTTACTATAAGATATTTGCTTTTTAAAAGATTTTAATAGTTATATAAGAAACAGATGTAATAGAAGGATGCTTTGCTCTGCAAAGCTATTAGAATAACCTCTGGAGAGTCTTTGTAGATTTTGAAAAAGGAATATTCCAATTAAATTACCATATATTAACAATCTATTGAGGGCAGTGCCTATTTCACTGTAATTAAATACATGGTCTAATTTAATTATTCAGTTTTTAGATATAAAGTAGAAATAAACAAATAATCAAATGGTTCCAGCGGCAGGGAGTGATTGTTAAAATATTAACGAGTAATCAAGAATTATATCAATTCAATAGATATTTCAATAGGTATTTGGCTTACAGAATGTAGCATTATGCGGAAGTCATCAATAACTATTTAAATAAGTAATCACATATTATAAATAATTTACGGATCAATAATAATTTCAATAGGAATATGCCTTACAGTATGTAGAGTTATGTGAATATCATCAATATAGAATTCAATAAGTATTCATTATTTATACAACTTTAAATTAATTTTGTTTTCAATAAATATTTCAATAGCAAAAATCCTTACGGACTGATAAGAAATTTGAATTTCATCAATAAAATTTTAAATAATTTCTATAAGCCATCTTTGATTCGCGGCGATGGCTTATAGCTAATGAATAAGGTGGGAGCATTCATGCTCTGTACTGAAATGTAAATGGAATAATTTGTTTTAATTAATCAAAAATTTCGGGGGTTTGTGGTTGCAATAAGAATTATATTAATAATAATAACCCGCTTATTATTATTGCTTTTATAAGTTCTACTAAAATAGCAAATGATAATGCTTTAACCAGTGTAGTTATGAAGTTGAAAAATATCTTTTTCATGTTTCTTTTTGTTTTTCTCATAAAATCACTCCTTTGTTAATTTACTAGGTTTTAATCAATCATGGATCCAAATGTCAACTTTATTTATTTTTATATGACACGTTTTTTGGTCTTCGTAAAAGATGGGGAGCATTTGTGTCACCAAGGGCAAAGTAATGGTATAGGGCGTTAGAGTTCCATAGATAGACCTCATTATGTATAAGCAGTGAATTTTGGGTTAAGGCAGGATAAGGGCGATACCACATATATCAGGCAAAGCCTGATAACTCCTTATATATGTACGTTTTAGAATAATACCATATGGGAGTTGTAATATATCATATGTGGTAGTATAATGTTATTAAGTATTTAGTGTTAAATTATGGTGATTTGGAGGATGTTAAAATGGCAAAATCGTTCAAGCAAATTCATGTAAGGTTAGATGATGCGACTATAGATCAAGTTAAAAAGTTAGCAAAAAAATCAGGAATAAGCGAAGCGGAGGCTACAAGAAAACTAATAAAAAAAGGATTGGCCCTGGAATGGTCAGATGAGAACACAGACCATTTAGCAAAGTTAATAAGGGATCAACTTGAGATTGTTATGAAACCACATGTTGAGAGAATTTGCAGCCTTGCTTCGAAATCTGGTCACATGTCTGCAACAGCAGCTTTTTTAAATATGCAATCTTTATTAGATATTGTTCCTGTAGAACGTAGAAAGGATATAAGACCAATGTATGACAGTGCCAGAAAAAAAGCTGTTGAGTATATGAGGACCCCAACGAATGAATGGAATGAGAAAGAGGATAACAGATAATGAGTCGTGTTATATTTAAAATGACATTCAAACATCCAAATTTTAAGGACTCTACAGCAAAAAATGCAGCACATGTAAATTATATAGCAACAAGATCAGGGGTAGATAAGTCCGTAACTGAGTCGGACCTTAATAAAGAGCTTGAGAAAGGCATAGAAAAAATTCCTTCAGATGATGAAGTGTATCTGAAGTACATTGATGAGCGTCCGAGATCACATGGATTATTTGGAGCAGAAGGAATAGAGGACCTGGATAGTATTAGAAAAGAAATATCAGAATGTGAAAGCTTTGTATGGAGGGGAATAATTTCACTCCGTGAAGAAGATGCCCAAAAGCTTGGATACCTGTCTAAAGATAAATGGCAAGACTTTTTACGTAAAAAGATGCCTGATATTGCTGATGAAATGGGCATAAGGATAACAAACTTTAAATGGGTTGCAGCAATACACATGGAGAAAGGCCATCCACATGCCCATATTATGTTTTGGGAAAAGAACTCCGAAAGAACTATTGGAACATTGAAGAATAAAGGTTTGGACAATATAAGAAAAATACTTACAGATGAAGTTTTTGAAGATGAGCGTTTGCAGCTCACCAATGAAAAGAATGCAATGCGAGATCTAATACGTGATTTGGCAAAGAACGATGTAGGAGAAGCTGCAAGAATTTTAAAGGAAGTTAGAAATAATGTTCTTGAACTTCGTACACTTATTCCTGAAATGAATAAAGAAAGCGTACCTCCAAGACTTTACGATGAAGAAGAATCTTCTCTGGCTGATAAAATAAAGAAGCTTTCGGGTATGTTACCTGGTTCAGGTAGAGCTATGCTTAAATTTATGCCTCAAGATGTGAAGGACGAATTACGAGCTATATCAGAATTTATTCTTAAACAGCCTGATTTTGCAGCCTCACTTGAAAGAAATTTAAAAGCTGTAGAGGATCTTACCAGAATGTATACTGGAAAAGAAGAGGCAATACAAAAAGCCAGGGATAATGCTTATAATGATATAAGGGATAGGGTTTGTCAGATTATCCTTCGTGGAGCTGTTGAAAGCTTGAGAGATAACCAACTTTATATTGATGGTGAGCTTGCAAACAACTTTGTTTCATATATTGAAAATTTAAATAATCAAATAAACCTTATTCCTGAAAAAGTAGCAGTAATTAATCAAATTGCTATATCATTATTACGTACTGGTCATACTGATGAAAACGTACAAAAATTACTTTCCGAATATACTCAAAATGAAGGGTTAGGTTTTAAAGATTCTCATATATCAAAGATTATAACTGACTTAAGGGAATCCGGTGCTGCTGCAAATGAAATTAATATGTTTTCTTCAGTAAAGAAAATTGATTTTATGCTGTCAAATTTGAAACTTTCAAAGTACTCTGAAACAGAGGCTTTTGATTTACTGAGGCAAGCAATAAAACAAGATGCTAAAGGTCTTGAAGGACATTTACAAAGGCTATGTGATGATGGATATTTAAAATTTAATGACAATATTTACCAAATGACTGAAAAGGGTATGAGTGAATTTCTTATAGATAAGAAGTTCGACAATCCTCAAAAGGTTATACTAAAGTCACTTGAAAACGGTGAAAAGAGCTTTAATGATTTGATTAATAATCAAGAAGTATTCGGAAGTATGCTTAATAAGGATCAGGATGAATTTAAAATTAGTAAGTTTGACTTGAAGGTTCATGAAGAATTTGGGGACGACAATAAGATTACTTTAAAAGAACTTGAAGAAAAAATATATGAGAAATATTCAGGTGATGAAGATATAGAAAAAGCGGAACGTGAATTCGATATTATAAAAAACCGTATAGAAAAACTATGTTTAAATGGGTTTGCTCAACTTGATAAGGAAACAGATATTTATTCATTTACTCAGGAAGGTATAGAGGAGTTAAAGAATATTACCGGGGGCATGGAATTTACTCGATATGATGCAAATTTGACATTGAGTTATTTAGATAAGACGGAAGGGATCCTTAAAGCTGAAGATCTTAAAAAAATACTAAATGGGGAAATAGTAAATCAAAGAGCTAAAATTTTATATGAAAAATCATCTGAATTACTGGATTCAGTTAATGCTAAAGAATATATTAATGTTGACGACAATGGTAATATTACAGCAACTAAACAGGGTAAAAACTTATCTTATCAACTGCAAAAAGTAATTAAATATTTTAACCAGGTTAATGGCCCGCTTAATAAAATAAAGCTTAAAGAATTGTGTTCCAAGGAATTCAAGAACGAGAGCCTGGAATTTGCAGAAGAAAAATATGAAGAGGCAATGACTAATATAAAAGAACAGGTAGATAAGGGAAATGTTATTCAATTGAAAGATGGATCATATATTGTAGATCCATTAAAGCATGACATAAAAAATTTGCTGTACCAAATAAATAAAGAAGGTGGAAGTATACATAAAGATAATCTGAAGGATGTATTTGAAAAAAATATACCTAATAGAGAATCAGAAAATCAATACAAATATCTTATAAAGAGGCTTGATAATCTTAAAGAGCAGGGGTATTTATCAGGTGAAGATAAAGAATATAGATTTACCGATAAAGGCATACAAAAGCGAGAGGACCTTTTAAAGCCGGAAAGAGGTTATTTAAAAAAGGAACTTGGTTATTTAAAAAAATTGGGTTTTATTGATCAAACAGAATCAGGTTATATTGTAACAGAAAAGTATTTTCAACATATTAAAAATAGGCTTGATCCCCAGAAATCAAATACAGTGAAAAAAGGTGTATTTGGCGATGAGGTTATTAAGCTTATTGATAAATCTTATGACCGGCTTGAAGTGAAAAAAATAGAGAGAATAAATCAACGTTTAGCTAATGGCAGGTATATAAATGGAGATTATTCAAAAATTCCTTCTGATTATAAGAGCCTGCGGGAGTTTTGTCATGTAGAGGACACAGTATCTAAAACCCTTAATAAATTATCTACTGCCTTGTTGGTTTCGGGGGTAAGTGTTGAAAATGTAAAAATTATGCTTCATAGCTGGAATGAAAGAAGTATGTCACAATTGGATCCGGAAAAAATTAATGAGATTATTGATAAGTCAAATAAAAATGTAGAAGATGACCGGGTTTTTGGGCGTTTAACGGTAGTAAGCAAAAGTGAATGGGAAAAGATGTTTAAGGATCTGGGAGTGAAGGATCCTCCACAATGGATCTATAAGGGTTATGGATGGAAGGAATTCAATCACGCTGGAATGGGGATGTTTTCGATTATAAATGATATATGGAAAAGTGCATGGAAAACAATGGAACAACAGAGATTACAATCAGAGGCGCAGGCAGAAATGCTTAAAAAGAAAATGTTAAAGCAGCAGGCAACAGAAAATAAGTCAGCTATGGTTGAACAAATAAGAAAGAATAAAGATAAAAGTGCCATGCATGATAATGAGTTAGATATATAATTGAAACTTTTATGTAATAAATGTATAATTTAAATAATTTATTAATTTCTGGAGGTGTCTTTGATGGATTTAAACATCGAATTACTTAGTTTATGTGATACTTTTAACAACGAAACTGATGTTGCTTTAGCTTTGGTAAATAATATTTCTTCCAAGATTATTAAAAGAGACGTTGTAAACTACTTAAAGAAAAATGGTGTTACTGTTTTTCCTTCTACCCAGAAATATACTGTCGATGGTTATGAATTTACATTGGGTGATTTTTATTTTGATGTTAAGAAAAGGAATAACTATACTGTTAATCTTTGGCTGGACATGGACTTTATGTTTGGAAATTCAATTGTACTCAAAGATGAACCTTTATTTAAAGGCTCTCCAATAGACGTATTGTGCTTAAAGCGGGATTACATAAATGATGTTATTGATGAAATGAAAGATCAACAGAAAGAATACCTTATTGAAAAAATAAAGGAGCGTATAAGTAAAGCCAAGGATGATATAGCTTTTTTAAATAATAATATGGATAACTTAGATGCTTATAAATATTATTATTTTGCCCATGATTTTGAAGAACAGCATTATAGCGATATAGATTCTATGATGACTTTTATATGTAATAGAGAAGATCGTAAATAATTAAGGAGAAATCATGTATATTAAAATTAAAGACTATAGCGAAATTGGATGCCGTGAAAATAATAATGGTTATATTATTAGGTGTGATCAACAAAGTGACTATATAACTATTGAAAAGAAAAATATTGATGAAACAGAAATATTATTATCTATAAACTATAAAAAATTAAGCGACGATAAAATATTCCCATTGGTTGAAATATTCGGTTTTTATCTTATATTGGTTGGCGAGTGCTACTAATATAGGTATATGTCAAAGATTCCTATATTTTTAAATTCATAAGAAATATACACCATTAAAATATAACGGTAATGAAAGCTATTTTAAGCTTTTCATTACCGTTATATTTTTTAAATCTTCTGTTATGTTCAGTTTCGTCCTTCTTGCAATTATAGATAAACTTCATAATATATATCCGTTCCTTCAAATCCTTTCTGCTTACACCCTACAAGCCAAAATTAAATAAAATAAAAAAGTCTACTTTATGTTAATTTATGCAAAATAGATAGATTGTTAATATGATTTTTGTGAAACTTTTTGTTAAGTATTTCATGTAAGATGTGCTATATAGGTTGTCTTTTATTATGAAAGGCTTTTAATGAGTAAATTAAAATTTTAAGAGGAGAGGATTGAGCTATGGAGGAAATTCTAATATCTTCAATTATACACCAGTGTATAACAAAAGCGAAACAAAAATGTTTAAAAGGTTTGGATTTAAATTTAGTAATAGCTGTAACGGTTAAGGGTTTTTTTAAAACTGTGGGAGAAGTTAACTATAGCAGTTCAAAAATATGTATAGGTATGGGCTAGTTATAGACTATACATATTGCAGCTGTATCAAAACTTCTTTCTGATGATAATTAATAGTTATTACAAAATCTTTCCGTAAAATTTCAAAATTTTAACTATTATGTTCTGGGAGGATAAGAAGTATGAAGGCTTATAGTAATTCAGGAAAGTTAAAAAATGAATATGATGTTGAGCTTGAGAAACAGGAATTAAGTGAATTGGTAAAGCTGCTTAAGAGTTCCTACTTAAATAAAGAAATTTATAATCCTACTTTTAAAGAAATGTATGATAAAACTGTAAGAAAGGTCAAAAAAACGGTCGGTTCAATAATAAATTATAATATTAATGAAATAGAAGATGTTACTCAAAATGTATATACCAAAGTACATAGCAAGATATTGACGTTAAAACAGGATGGATTATTTATTCCCTGGATTAATAAAATTGCACTCAACGAGGCAAAAAACTACCTAAAAAAAGGTGAAAATAAAAGTTCTTCAATAAATGAAGAAGAATTAAATGAGTATACAAATGAGCATTCCATGGATCATGAAGAATATAAGTATAAATGTGCATTAAAAAAAATAAAGGAGAATAATCGTAACAGATATTTAATAGGAAGGCTCTGCATGGAATGTGAAGGAGGAGTTAAGGAAGTAGTAAAGGAAAATCTGCTTAAAGAAATTCGCAAAGAAAATAATGAACCCTATAGTGAGCAAGATATTTATGATGAATACAAGGCTTTTAAAAAAGACATAAAAGATTTGATAATCTACTAGAAGTCTTATGATGGCAAATATTATTCTACTGCCTACAAATTAAAAATTTAACTAATCCCTATAAGGAGGGAGCAGTGATGATAAAAAGATATTTAATTAAAAAAATCGAGGAGGAAAACAAAAATAATAACAATTTACAAGAAGATCACTTATTTAATGAATTAGTACGTAAAGCAATGTATAGCTTAGAAAGAGACGAAGTTGATGAGATTTTAGGGAAAAAATCAAAGCCTAAAAAAGGTTTGGAAATTAATTTAAACAAAGAAGACAATGAAGTTAATGGGGGTGATGTAGGAACATCATTTAATAGTGTAAATAACATGATGAGTAGTATGTATTATGCGGTAACCGCAAATATAAGATAAAATTATGTAATTAGGGAAGGACGCTTGGTCGATTATATAAGTCTTTCTCCCAATTATTTAGCCGCTTGGCTTTGGTGTGTGTAGGTCAGTATTGATGCTACACCGAGTAAAGGACAAATGATGAATGAGTCAAAATGTATTCTTCATTAAAAGTAAGCAATTAAAGGTAGGCAGTAGGATAATATTTGCCATCATAAATAATAGAAATTTTTTTGAGAGGAGGGGATTATCAAATAAAAGTAATTGAGCATGGGATAAAAAATAATAAATATAGGGGGGGTGAGGATATAACAAAAAAGGTGTTTAAGGTAATTAAAAAGATCAATGCTTGCTTTTAGCGGAGCTGGAGCATTGATCTTTAGGAAGAACCTTTAAAAAAGTTTCTTTGATTAATTATAACAAAAATGTAGCTTAAAAGCCAGAAATAATGATATGGAGGATGAGGATAATGAAAAAATTTAGGTTTGGTAAAATAGCTGTTATAGCAATGATTATAGTTTGTGCTTTTTTTGTTGAGGCAATATCTGTCTCGGCTGCAAATGGTAGATCGTGTATCTATGATTTAGGTTGGGGAAGACAGGATATATACTTTAACGAGAATCAATGCAGAATACTAGCTGATTCATATGGACAATCTGCTGATGTGTTTGCAACTGCAGGTGGCATTGGTTCTAGTGTGATGGCTACAAGGGTAGTTAGAAGAGATGCTTCTGGTCTTGTAAAAAATTTAGGATCAAAAGCGAATCTTATGACTTGGGCATTTACAATTGGTTGCGGTTTTGATAGTTATGTGCTAAGACAATTGGAAAAACAATATAGATTAGGGTCCTATGGAAGAGGATGCATTGCAAGATGCTTCTTAGGAGTACCATTTGCTGTAGACCTGCAATAAGCTAATCATCAATAAAATTTAACTGCAATTGTCAAATCATTTTAATGCATGTTTTAAATTGCAGCAGGAGGCTATTGAACACCCTTTGCATCAATAACAAAAGATAAACCATCTGCTGCAATTTAATTTGCATTATTATAAAAGCATGTGAGAGCAAATTAAAATAAGGGAGGAATTTATTATGAGAATCAAAAAAAGCTTTATTATGTTAATATTGGTGGTGTTGGTAACAACTAGCTTTACGACTATGAATACCGTTCCAACATATGCTGCTCAATCTACTCAATCTTCTCTTGATCTGCCATTTGGGTTACCAACCGTTTATAAAGTTACCAGGTATGATAGTGGATGTAATTTGACCACTGATATCTATTATTGTTATAATGGTTCGGGGCAAAAAGTTGTTTTATATGCTAATACAAGCTGTTCTAATCCAAATTACAGAATTAGTAGCATATCTTATAAAGGATGTGCCGTAGATATTTATATTTCATATGTAAAAACACTTACCATTAAAAGTCATATTTTGTATATTGTCTGATATAACTCTAAAATCCTATAGTATACAGATATATAAAGAATAAACCAGCTTAAAAAGCTGGTTTTTATAATATCATTTAAACCACATTTATTTAAAATAGGACTTTTTCTTAAAAGGGTATTTGTGTTAATATATACCTTAAACATTTTTGTTTGTTTTTTACACATGGACGTCTAAATGTTTTTATGATAATTTGTAAATATTTATTGATTTATTTATGGTTATGTGCTATCATAAATATATAAATAAATATTTATTTATATCGGACTTTATGATATAATGCAAAGGAGTTGATCTTAAAATAAAGGAGGAGCATAGATGTCGAAGATGGAGGATAAAAGAGTAACCTTTACAACAAGTTTAAAGCCAGACATTCTAAAAAAGTTCAAAATTCACTGTGCGGTCCAAGAAAAAAATATGAATGAGGTCCTTGAACAGTTGATTGAGGAACTTTTGAGAAAAGAAGGTGGATTAAGTGAGTATTCAAATAAATGAAACAAAGCTCTCACCTGAAGCAAGAAAAGCACTACAAAATTCAAAGAGCAAAAGTCAGTTTATGAGAGATGCAATTGAATTTTACGTAAAACATCGTCAAACAACAAACACAACAGATCCTGAAATAAAAGAGGATATTAAGCAAATTAAGGAAATGCTTAAAAAGCTGTGTACTGAAGGCACTAAAGTTTCATTTACTGAGAATATTTCAAGTGAAGAAGTAAGGACAGAAATCACTAATGAGAAAGATATCGTAGAAATACCAGTAATAAATGAAATTAAAGACAAAGAGCCTGAAAAGAAAACTGAAGTAATTAACAATCCTATTAAGGAAGAAGTAACAGGTAATATAGATGATGAAAAAAAGAGAGAGATTGAAAAGCTTCTTGATGCTTCTCTTGACTTATTCTAAAAGATAAAAAATGAGTACGACCTGTTCCAATGGAATGGTTAAGAAATATAGAATATCGGTACTTTTCCAACCGGTTGGAATTCTATAAACATAAAAGGGAGGTTAGATAAATGAGAGTTGCTGTAGATATTGGTTTTGGATTTGTAAAAGTTATGAATGAAAATGGTAATAAAGTAAGTTTTCCTTCAGTAATTGCAAAGAGGAGCGAGATTACCCTTAAGGGTATTGTCGGTGGTGCCAGTGATGATTATTCTATAATTTATTGGGAAGAAAGTGAACTGGGTAAAGTAAATGAAAAGAAATGTTATGTAGGTGATGCCGGCATGACTAATGGTGGCACTAGAAAGTGGGAAGATAAGACTGATTTTAATGTTGATGACATGAAGGTATTTATTTCTACAGCTGTAGGAATTGTTAACACAACTAATGAGCCAGTAGATTTATGTGTGGGACTTCCAATGAGTTATTACATGCAAAAGAAGGATGAACTGGTTGAGGTCCTTAAATCACTAAATGCAAAAGTATCTATTACTGGAATAAACAACATACGCGAAGTTAAATTTAACAGTATATTTGTTTTTCCACAGGGTGCTGGTGCATATTACTCAGCTGTATTTGATAAAAACGGTGAAGTAAAGGATTATAACTTGGCAACTACATCTGTAGGTGTTATAGATATAGGATATCGTACTGTTGATTACTTGGTTATGGGTAAAGGTCGTAAAGGTATAAATATTATTGATTCACTATCCGGATCTCTTGAGGAAGATGGTATGAATCAAGCTTTTCAACAGATTGAAAAAACAATATCCGAAAAAGTTGGTCGTGAAATTGGGCTAATAGAAGTGGAAAAAGCAATTCTTTGGTTTGGTGGAAAGCTGGATTACAGAAGAGAAAGATATGATTTAGGAGATTTTGAGGAACGTGCATATAAGGAACTTGCAGAGCAAATTTCATCAAAAATAAAAATAAAATGGGGTGTTGAGGCAGATCTTTTAGGTACTATCCTTATTACTGGCGGTGGTGGTCAAAGTCTATTTCCAATTTTAAAGGAAAAGTTTGAACAGTCTGAACTTCAAGAGGATGCTGCTTTTGCAAATTGCGAAGGATACCTGGGTGCTCAAGCTCGTAAAATGAAAACCAAATAATTTGGGGGTGTAAAGATGGCAGGACACAACAAGAGTATGGATAAAGGGACTCGTAATAGGTTGATAACAGTTATTGTCATACTTCTTATTGATATTCTTTTCATGCCGTGGTTGCTGAAGTTTCCGACTTTTTTAATTCAAGACTTCAGCAATGCCCCTGGCAAATGGTTTAGCTATGGTATATTTAATGCTTATAAAGATGTATTTACAGATACCCGGTTTTTAAGGCTTTTGCTCATCATGCAGCTGCCTGTAGCAGCTATAATTATATATGTTATATGGAACACCGAAAAGCTTAAGAAAAAGAATAGAATTAAGGATGGAGTCGGTGGACCGGAGCCAGCAGGTCAGGGCCAGCATGGAACAAGTAGATGGCAGGATGCAAGGGAAATGGATTCAACAGCTACCATATGGTACTCTGATATGCCTTTAAAGGCAGGTGGTGTCATATACGGTATGGAAAAATCTAAAAATGGGAAAGAAAAATTCTGGTTTAATTCTGATGATGTTCATAACTTAATTGTTGGAGCTACAAGATCAGGTAAGAGCCGTAAAATAATCTTACCGAGCATTTGGGAATTAGCAAAAGCTGAAGAAAGTATGATTATAGGTGACCCTAAAGGTGAGCTTTTTATATACACTAAGGAATATCTCGAAAAACAAGGATATAAGGTAATTGCATTAAATTTCAGGGAACCTGCTAAAGGAAACCAGTGGAATATGCTAGAAATGGTAAATAGGGCAGTAGATGAAGGAAATATACCTAAAGCTACTGAACTTGCTTGGGATATAGCAAATGCCCTCTCTCACCAAAAACCATCTGCGAGCAGTGAACCGATATGGGAGAATGGTGAAGAGTCTACGATTGCAGCATTAATATTATTAACTGTGCTAAATTCAGAATTTAGGTTTCAGAAGCATATGAGTACTGCTTATTACTTGCTGGCTGAATATGGTCAACCACTAGAAGATGAAAGTGTTCCTCTTATAGATTATATAAAAAAGCTACCAGTAAAACATCCAGCGAAAAGTGCATTTGCAACAGCTAGTATTGCTCCTTTTAAAACCAGGGCATCCTTCTTTACGACTGCATTAGCAGATTTAAGATTGTTCTCGGATCCTAACATTGCAGATATGACTTCAAAGCAGGATCATGAGATAGAAAATATAGGGATAGAAAAAACGGCTGTTTTTCTTATAATTCCAGATGAAAAAGCTACTCGTAATGTACTTGCAACATTGTATATAAACCAGGTTTATCAAACATTGGTTGACCTTGCTAATAAAAAAGGGGGAAGGATCCCTAGAAGAGTGAATTTTATTTTGGATGAGTTTGGTAATCTTCCTCCGATTCCTGAGTTTGATAAAAAAATTACAGTTGCAGGTGGCCGTGGTATGAGATTTACTATAGCTGTTCAGGATATAGCACAGCTTAAAAAGCTTTATGATAAGAATTCTCAAACTATTACTGGTAACTGCCACAACTGGATATTCTTAAAAACTGCTGATTTTGATACTGCTAAACTCATTTCTGAAAAAACAGGTAAATATACTGTTGAAACTGAAAATTCCAGTAGTTCGGTACAGTCAAAAGGTCATTCGTTAAGCCATGGTGTAGGTTTAACAGGAAGGGCGTTGCTGCTGCCTGATGAGGTATTAAGGTGGCCTTTAAATGAAACACTCATATTGCCTATAAGTTATTTTCCTGCACGATACCCAGCACCGGATTTATCCTTGTATGATGCTAATAAAGACTTTGGATTCCATGATTCTGATAGGGAATACAACCGACAGCTTATAGAAGACCGCTGGAGCAATGTAATTGCGAGAGAAATTGAAGAGGCAAATATATGGCTTCCTGATTTAGATGCAGCAGAACCACAACAACTGGAAATAAATACAGTGAAAAAAAAGGATCCAATTGATTTTTTAGATACTGTTATTAAATCTTCAGAGACTGAGGTTGCTGCTACTTCTGAAGTTACAAATAATAAAATTATTGAGGAAATTGAGCCTGCATCTATTAATGATATTAATCTTGATAATATTCTTTCATCTGCTAATAAGGATAATGATACAAAGGATGATGATCTAGACTTCTTGTAAAAGTGTATTATAAACATTAAAGGGCGAAAGGAGGGATAATATTGAAATTCAGCAAAAGTCTTTTGAGTAATAATGATATTAGGCAGAAATTGTTTTTAAATGGTGTTGAGAAAAGTAAGGAACTTCTTAAGTATATTTTTGGCATTGATTTTAATTTAGATGATTTAAATGCTGTGGCTGATGAGAAGGAATTTACATTTAGTTTAATATTTAAATTTGGGAATGCACTTATATCAGCTAAATATAGCCTTCACAAAGAGAACGATACTGAGATATTACAGGAAATACTTGAGATAGTTGAAAAGGACGAAAGCAGTACGGAGGTTTATCTTACTGGTAATGACAAACGCTTAACAAATAATGATTACTGGGATAGCTTAAAGAAAGTCCAGGATTATTTAGAATCGAGATTTGATATTAATTTTACGCCATTGGATCCTAGCGACAAAGACAAAAGAATTTTAGAATTAAATTATGATGAGGAAAATAAATTCTGGGAAACAAAGTTTATTCAGGATCACCAGGAAGGCTATTTTACTGCTACTTATACAGATTGTCGCAACCTTAAATTAATCCATTGGAAAATACACACCATTGTCTTAGACTGATTGAAGGAGGTTGATAGATTTGTATGATATAAAACAGATAAAGGCTATACCGATTGCTGATGTTGCAAGAAAATATGGCATAAAGCTTGATCAAAAACATGGTAGACTATGGGGGAAACTTAGAAATGAAAATGATGCATCTTTCTCCATAAATGTTAAAAGGAATCTCTGGTATGATTTTGGAGCTGCTAAAGGCGGTAGTGTAATAGATCTTGTAGCTGAGCTTGAAGGTATTTCATCTAAAGAGGCTATAAATAAACTAGCAGAAGAATACAACATTACCAATGAAGTTAAGAAAGGATGGCAGCCATTAACCGATAACCAATACAGAGAGATAGGCGTAGAACCTGAGTGTGCAACTATGAATTTTGAATTTGATTTAAGGAAGCATACTCCAGAACAACTTGAAAGATGGTCCGAAAAATACGGAATGTCTGTTCAGGAATTATCAGGTAAACATCCTGATCAATATAACAATCTTGTTCTTAAAGTTGCCACGGACCATATTAATCTTATCAGGGATGCGTATTTTACTAAACTTCAGGTTTCTTGTGATACTTCAATTAATGAAACACATAGGGAAAGCCATCGGGCCTGGGCTGAACATGATGCAAAAGAAATCAATGATAAAGTAGAACTTCTAAGTAGGGCCCTTCGTGGAAATATAAATGTTGATTATTTAAAAGTTTCGCCGGAGAATGATTGTAAAATATTTAATGCTCCTGAGTACAAAGGATTTTCTGAAGATGAAATAGTAAGAACAAGGGTTGTTACGGTATATAAAAAGCTTTTTAGTTTGCCCCAGGCTGATTTTCTTACAATAGATCAGGCAAAAGCTATTGAAAATCTAAATCGTACGGTATTGGATGACAATAATAAATACTTGTCATTACAAGAAGTTAAAGAGCTTTATAAGCTTTTAGGCAATAAAATACAAGAGTTGAATAAAGATTATGAGAAGTATGGCAAATCTATAGAGTTGTTGGCAAAGAATGAATTTGATGGTGAATGCTTAAACCATCTTGCAAGTGAAGCAGAGGGTATATATAGAAACCTTTCTCAGGTAAAGAAGATGTTCAGCGAATGCAGTGCAGCACTTGAAGGATTCAGGGAAGCCAGTCTAGCTTATAAAAATAATCTCTTAAAACAAAACTCCCAAACACAAAATAAGCAGTCTTCAAAAAATCAAGATCTTGTAAAATAGCTTGATAAATATTGCCTAAAGTGGTATTATATTATAGTGGTAAATACATATTTTATCTTAGTTTATTACAGTTTACGTTTATAAAAAAAGGAGGTCATATTAATGTTAAAAAATATGAGAATCAAAGCTATTAAAATTAAAAAAACCATTTTTGTTACTCTTTCGTCATTAGTTTTTTCAATGTTTTATTTCACAAGTGCTTTTGCTGCAACACCAGTGCCGGGTAATGCTCCTGGATTAGCTGGTAGTGAGCCGAAACTTGTTTCGGGTACATTTAATCTTCTAACAGCTGCATCCGGTTGGCTTGCAATTTTAATTCCTCCAGGTGCAGGTTTGTTCCTGGGTTATCATGCATGGCAAAAATCATTAACTGAAGATCATGCTGTTATAGCAGAAAAAAACAAATTGATGAAGAATGTCCTTATAGGTGCAGCAATAGCAGAAACAGCAACAAGTTTAGCATGGGCTGTCCTGAAATTCTATCAATAATCATAAAGATACAAAATAGGACACTTCAAAGGTGTCTTATTTTGTATAAGGGAGGGATATAAAATGTTTAAAGCACCATTGTTATTGTTTGATGTATCGGGGATGATAGATAGTGCAATAGGAAAATTCTTTGCTGGTCTATTTGATGGAATTATAAAGTTCTTTTCTAAAACACTTGCAGATATAATGTCTTCGTCCCTTGATGTTCTTAATATTCCTTTAGTGAAAAATGGAATAATATACTCACAGACTCTTGCTTTTACAATCCTTGTTGTTAAAGTGATTAATGAAGCATATCAGACATATATTTTACGTCAAAATGGTGATCCTGATGCCGATCCAGCAGGTTTACTTGTAAGAACTTGTCAAGCGGTTGCTGTAATTACTACTTTACCGTGGATTGTACAACAGTTATTTACTTTCGGTACCAAAGTATCAAAAGACGTTGCAGGATTAAATACTGGTTCGGCTGGAGTGGCGGATTGGGCTTTTCTTACTGCTCTTATAACATCAACTGGCGGTGCAGTTATTTCGATATTTTGCATTGTTTTAGTTATTATGATGATTATAGTAGCTATACAATCCACGATAAGAGGGGCTGAACTAGCTTTAATGGCTGTTCTTGGCCCAATTATGGCACTTAATCTTACTGCAAATAACAGAAGTATTTGGAGTGCATGGTTTCGTCAATTAATAATAATATGTACAGCACAGGCACTACAGATTTTTATGCTTTCAGGAGCAATATCGTTACTTACAAGTCAGGCTATTTCATCTAATGGGTTACTACTGGTATTTGGGTGGTTATGGGTTACAGTCAAGTCGCCAAAATATATCCAACAGTTCGCATATAGTACTGGGCTTACAAGCACGATAGGTGGTACAGCTAAACAAGCTGGAAGTATGGCGGTTATGCGTATGATGATGTCTAAGGGGGGATAGTCTTGGAAGCTGTTAATTACTTGACTGATTGGATTAAATGGCTGTTGCTGATTGTCCCTGTCGGTGCAGGTTTTACAATAGGTTATTTTGCAGCTTGCAAGGCTTTCACTGACGATTATGGAGCAATAGCGGATTTAAATAGAAAGATAGTATTTACATTAAAGGCTGCTGTTATTATGGAGACAGTAAGCGGATTGGTTACTATTATAAAAAAATTTTACACATAAATTTGGAGGGAGGAATTACTAATGAATGATATGGAAGAACAAGACAAAAGTGTTACATATTATTTGATACCTTCAAACGTTTCGGCAAAATTTGAATTTTTCGAAGGATTTGGATGGAGTGAATTAAAAACTGTAGCAATTGCCCTTGCAATAGGAGCTTTAATATTTTTTCTTTCTGGTTTTATAACATCCAGTGAGAGAGTTGAAAAAAGTAAAATGACCTATGATCAAACCATAGGACTGAAGATAGGAAAGAATGTATTCGAAGATGGTAATTATTATATATTAAAAAAAGAAATAATACCTCTTCCAATACGAGTCCTTTTTGTAGTCGTGCCAACGCTAGGAGCATATTTCTTTGTTAAGCGTGATCCATCAACTAAAATGAGTTTGATTTCCACTATTAAATTTTCAAGGGCATTTAAAAAAAGACAAAGAAGATATCTTTATAAGTATGGTTCAGGAGTGGAGGGATAATTATGTTTGGGAAAAAAGAAGTAAAATCTGAAGAGGAAGTAAAACAACAACAAAGAATAAAGACAGCTCAACAATGGCTGCCTATATCTGATATAAATGGGTGTATAGCATATCGTAAGGATAACGTACTTGTGGGGATGTTAAGAGTTCAACCTCTAAATTTGGAACTTCTCTCAGATGCTGAGAAAAGAAGAAAGATAGAAGCTTTGTCTGAAGAGTTAAATGGTGAATCTGAAGGTTTGCAAATCTTCTGTATAGGAAGACCTGTGGATCTTAACAGTTATCTTGATTGGCTGCAAGACAAGGCAAAACAAGAGCAAGACTTTACAAGGAAAAGGATACTTAAGAACTTTATTCAACATGCTTCAGAATTAGCAGCCTCTGGAGAAATAATTGAAAGACGATTCTTTATTATTATTACAAAGCCAGGGGGTAAAAAAGCAGAACAGGAAATCGTAAATAGACTTGAGGAACTTAAGAATAAACTGTCCTCTGCTGAACTTGTTGCTACAGTATGTAAAGATGATGAATTAATGGATGTTTTTTCACTGTTTGCAAATCCGGTTTATGCAAGCGTTGAAAGAGTTACTTCAGAAATATACCTACCATCACAATTAGATATATAAATATAGGACATTTAAAGACTATTAATGGTTAGGAGGGTTATAATGTCTAAAAAAAATACTATACCAGTAAACACACATATTATAGATGCGATTTGTCCCATGGGAATAGATTTTAGTCCATCACAATTTTGGTTCGGTGAAAACATTGCTAAAGTCTTTACTATTACAAATTATCCTTCAAGGGTTAAAATAGGTTGGCTTTCAAGGATTGCGAACATGGAAGGTGTTACATGCTCCATTCACTTATCGCCTGCTAATTCTGCAAAATTAATAGAAAATATATCCCATAGTGTTGGCGAGCTTGCGGGGAAAGTTAATGCCGGAGGAAAAGCTATAACTATACAAAGGGCAGAACAGCAGTATAAAGACGCTTTAAAGCTACTTAAAATGATTGACCAGGAACAACAGAACGTATTTTATATAACTATTACTATTATGGTTTTTGCAAAGGATCAAGACACACTTGATAAAAAATGTAAAAAGATAATAAGTGCTTTGGCAGGATCCAGTATGAGAGGCAGATCGGTTATCTTCCGTCAAGAAGATGCACTTCTTGCTGTTAGTCCATATGGTGTTTGTCCTCAAACCATAAAGGATGTTGGTGATCGTAATATGCCAGTATCTACAATTGCCGGTAGCTTTCCTTTTAGTGTTTCCGGCCTTAACGATGGAAGAGGATATATATTCGGAAAAGACTCTACAGGAGGGCTAATACTTATAGATACATGGCAGCGTGGTGATGATAGAACAAATAGTAACTGGACCATTCTTGGACTTCCTGGTGTAGGAAAGTCTACAGCAGTAAAACATATATTTTTAAATGAGTGGAGCCAGGGAACAAAAATAATTATCATAGATCCCGAGCGCGAGTACAAAGAAATGTGCGAGGGTTTGGGTGGACAGTGGATTAATTGCGGAGGAGGTAAGGGTGGTCGTATAAATCCGCTTCAAGTTAAGGATGTTCCTTTAGATGACGAAAACGAATCAGAAACAGAGAAAATATATAAGGATGTAGGGCATGGTATAGGACCTCTTGCACTTCATTTCCAGACATTAAGAACCTTTTTCAAACTATATTTAAAATCAATTGATGAAATTGATATGTCTTTGCTTGAGGAAATACTTGAAGAACTCTATAAAAGTAAAGGTATTGACTGGAGTACAGATACAAGATTAATTCCTAATGAACAATATCCTATAATGGAAGACTTATATAATATTGTATTAAAAAAAGCTGAAGAAGAAAATATAAAGGAATATAGAAGAGAAAGAATTGACAAATTAGCTGTATTACTACGTCGTGCTGCGACAGGTGCTGATGCTTCAATGTTTAACGGGCACACAACAATTGAGGCTAAGTCAGACTTCATTGTATTGGATACATATGATCTACAGGAAGCGGATGATACTCTTAAAAGGACACAGTATTTTAATACTCTTACTTGGGCTTGGCAACAAATTTCAAAGGATAGGCAGGAACTTAAGCTTTTAGGGGTTGATGAAGCATACCTTACAATTGATCCTGAAGTACCGCAGGCTTTGCAATTCCTTAGAAATGTTTCAAAGCGTGTAAGAAAATACAATGGTGGTCTTGCTGTTATATCTCATTCTGCAGTAGACTTTCTTGATCCAGCTGTTAAACGTTTCGGTCAGGCACTTCTTGATAATGCTTGTTTTAAATTCTTTATGGGTACTGATGGTAAGAACTTGAAAGAGCTTTCCGAGTTGATGGATCTAACAGAAAATGAACAGGAGCTATTGGCAAAGAAAAAGAGGAAACATGGACTTCTTATTGCTGGATCGAAGCGTATACACGCTATTGTAGAAGTAGCCGACTTTGAACTGGAACTTTTCGGTTCGGGCGGCGGTCGTTAAATAGGGGGTGGTGTTATGGCTGCCCCTGCACTTGTAGTTGTAGCAAAGCAAGCTGCTAAGAAAATTATTTTTGATGTGCTTACTGAGCCGGAAAAAATATTTAAGTATATTTTTGGGTTACTTGGTGTGGTAGCTGGCCTTTTACTTTTGCTTGTTGTTCCTATAATGTTGCTTGTAAGTATACCGTTTCTTCTGTTTTCCAGCCCAAGTCAGTCCGCTAGTGATACTCAAAAACAGATGGAAACAATAGCTATTTACCAAAATATACCCGTGGACATTAATAATCAAACGATGCAATGGGTTAACAATAAGAAGTCTGAAGTTAATGTTAGCGATATTACAACTGATATTTATTTTAATCTAAATTGGCAAAGTCTAATGGCTATAGATTCAGTAAGATATGAACAAGATTTTAATAAAGCAAGCAAATCGGAAATAACAAGTCTTGCACAAAGATTTATAATTAAAGATGTTCAGAAGGGTACATATACGACACAAGAAACATATACGGTCACTGTTGCTAACAAAAGTGGGGGTTCCCATTCCGAAACAAGGACCAGGGTTGTAACCAAGGAAAGAGCAATTATTAAGGTTAGAACTAAAACGCTATCTGAGGTTTGTAAAGAGTTAAACTTTTCAGATAACCAGCTAAACATGGCACAAAATATATATAATACCTTGTTGGTTGAAGATATTGAGGATAGTCAGAATAAGTTCGATATAGATATTTCTGATTTAAAGGAATATCCTCCGGGAAATGCTAATATACCATATTTCAATCAGGCCGACAAAAGGTGGGCAACAAGTAGTTATGGAAAGACAGGAACAATAAAGTCTAGCGGGTGTGGTCCTACATCATTGGCAATGGTTATATTCGGTCTTACTGGCAGGACAGATGTAAATCCAAAGGTAATTGCTGACTGGTCTTATTCAAATGGTCATAGATGTGAAGGAGCAGGTAGTTACTGGAGTCTTATGACTGAAGGTGGTAAAAACTTTGGGTTAAAAGTTGAAACAATAAGCAGGAAAAACCCAAAGGGAGTAGTCGAAGAGCTTAGTAAAGGAAATCCTATTGTTGTATCTATGGGACCTGGACATTTTACTAAGGGAGGTCATTTTATAGTACTCAGGGGATTAACTTCTGATGGTAAGGTTTTAGTTAATGATCCTGCTTCAATTAAAAGAACAGAAGAATCTTGGGATCTTTCTATAATAATGAGCGAGAGTAGTACTTTGGGTGGTGAAAGCGGTAGTCCTTTCTGGGTGTTTACAAAATAAAGGGGTGCATGATAATGAAAAAGCATATTTTACTTTTAATACTTCTTCTTATCGTCTGTGGAGTTGGAATAGCATTGCCTTACTATTTCAACTCCCAAAGCACCAAAAAGATAGTTGAGGAAGAAGATTTAAAAAAGAATGAATTAAGTAAAAAGATATCAGAAGAAAGCTCAAATAAAGATACTGTAATTGATTCTGAATTATCTGACGATGAGCTTGAACCTGGTGTTTACGATAAGGAGCAAATATTTATAAAAGGCATTGAAGCCCTCGATTCCTATTTTAAAATAAACCAATTAGATAATATAAGACAAAGAATTCAATTCCATATAAAACAAAATATTAATTCAGGCTTGAAAGAGGGAAATATTGAAAAAGATAGTATTAAAGTTGATAATAATAATGTCATATTTAAAGTAAAAGCAGGTAAAGCATCTTTTAATGTAAGAGTATCAATAGATAAACCAGCAGAAATAAATATAATCGAATCAGTAAAAAAACAATGATACTGGAAAGGATGATTAGGAATGAAGGGCAGGTCTGCAAGACAATCAAGTAGAACAAAAAACATGAATGTAAAATTTACGGAAGCAGAATATCAGGAAATGCAAGATGTGGTTGATTCTTTGGGAGGTATGCCTTTGTCATCTGCGGTCCGGATGATCCTACTTGAAAGATTAAAAAGGGTAAAGGAAACTGGTAACCCAAAAGCGTTTATAGAAGATCCATGAAGGAGTGATAATATTGTTTGCTGTTATTACAAATCCAAATTTCTGGTATGAAATAGAACAAGCGGTAAATTCGAAGGGTGAGGATATCCTTTATAAAAGGATCGACAAGGAAATCAACATATTTGAAGAAATAGAAAAAATAAGCCGCATTCCTGTCCGAATTCTTATAATAGATATATCATGTATAGAGGACCAAAAGAAGATTCCTCAAGCAATTAGAAGGTTTAGAATTAAAAATGATAATGCCAGGATAATAGTAATAGCTCCTAATTGCTTGCCAGGCAATGAACTTTTATCTGTACTTGTTACAATGGGTGTATATGATATTATAAGTCCCAGGGGAGAAAAGCCTGAAGATATGGTAATTCTTCCTTCAATTCTTGACCACATAGAGAAACCAGCATCATATGCAAGAGCTGTTAAATGGGATTTAAATGCCAATGAAATAAATACAGATGCAAAAGACAATTCAATATCAAATAAAAAAGATGCTGCAGGCACAGAAAAAGTATTGGTAGAGAAAACAAGGACCTTAACCATAGAAAAAGATAGAATCATTGGTACTGTAGTTATTGCTGTAGCAGGGACTATTCATCGTATAGGGACCACACATACAGCTTTATCAATTGTAAAGTTCCTTCATGATATGAATTACAGTGTTGCAATAATGGAAATGCACAATAGCCAGAATTTTAATTTTATTAAAAACTCATACAGTGATATTACAGTGAAGAATGACATGTTTACCCTTGATGGCGTTGATTATTATCCATATACCCAGTCTTTGAATGTTTTAGATGTTCTTGAAGAGGAATATAACTACATTATTATGGATATGGGGATATATAATGACTGTGATATGGTTGAATTTAAAAGGGCTAATGAAAGAATAATAGTTAGTGGTGTTAAGGATTGGGAAATCACAGATCTGGAACTTATTTTGAGGACCGGTGACAAAATATTTAAGAATAAATATCTCTTTAACTTTTCCGATAGAACAACATTTGAGTTTATCAAGTCAAATATGGACAATTTACCTTGCTTTCTTGCATCAATGAATCCTCAACCATTTAGCAAAAGTAAAGAGGCTAGCGAGGTTTTTAGAGCTATACTTAAAGATGTTTTGCCCAGGATCAAACAAAAAGAGACAAAGAATATTCTTTCAAGCCTCAAGGATATTATTCCAATTAGTTTAAAGAAAAAAGGGAGTGGGGATATTGAAGCATAAACCTGTTTTGATGGCAAAAATTAAATTCGAACAAAGAGAAGAAAAACAGATAGTGTCAGGTATCTCTTCAACGGAAACTATAAAGTCTTCAGGATATTTTGATGACATAGTAATTCAAGGCCCTAAAAAAATAAACAATGAAGACTCTTTCCTTTTATATTTATCACAGGGGTTCTTTAAAATAATTAAGGCCGTTTTTACTAGGCATATATATATACTGGTTATTCTTTATTTTATTTTAAGATGGCTTGGTTTTGATATTTATCCTCCGTTTGGTGATTTTTTAACTGGTTTGTTTAATAAGGCGTGGTTATATATTCAGAGTTATTTCAAAAAGGAATTAAATTAATTCCAACCAGTTGGAAAAGCTCATAAATTACAGAGAATAATGAAATTTAGAATAAGGAAAATAACAAAGTCAAATATAAGGGGTGCATTATGAAGAAATCAACAAAAAATAAATTGCCCATTTATGTAGGAATGGGAGTAATAGCCATAATAATATTAATAATATTAGTTATTATATTTAGACATGATATTTGGAATTGGATTGGGAATAGATCAGATCAGGATGTGGAACAGTGGAAAGATATAATAAAAGGGCAATAGTTAGACTATAAGTATAATATGCTTGCATTTTTGGGAAGTAATGTTTAAAATATATATGGGAATTATACAAGTAAGCTACAGATTTATAAGCAGTAGGTTTGAACGTGAAACGTAACAAAATATGCAGTAAGTAAGTCAGCTCTGATATTCCTGGAGCTGATTTTATTTTTATATTTATAGACGTTTATATGATAAAACGTTGACAAATAAATACATATATGATATATTTATATTGTGCCATATAAATAAGGAGTGGTTAGTTTTTGAGTGGCGGTGGTAAAAACGCAGATTTCAAAGATTTAGTAAGAAAAACGCTTTACGTACGTAAGGACCAGGATGTTGCATTAAAGATTATGTCAGCTATGGAGGGTAAGACAGAATATGAAATTGTAATTGCATCCCTAGACAATTGCATTCCGCAGAAATACTTTGATATGGCACAAAACAAAAAGTAATTTTTAGGGAGAAAAAAGGGCAGATAGAATCCACCCTTTCGCCTTGGTACGGTGTTGCTGGAAACTCTACCGTAACAAGCCCAGGTTTATTATATCACCTTTTTCTTCCTATATACAATTTCGATAATTAAAATTTTTGTCGAATATTGTCGTATATTTACTTTATTAAACAAAATTATGGATTATGCTATAATTATTAGGGTGCAAAAAAAGGCAGCTAAAGCTTCAAGGTGAGGCAACACCTGGAAGCCAATGCAGGGCAAACATTCGACACGCTCACCTACAAGGGGAGAATTCTCCTTCAGCGACCTTTTTTCATTGAATATTATATAGGAGTTGTAAATTTCAGTCAATGACAAAAAGATTGCTAATAATTCCCGTATGTGAGGCCGCCGTAATAAGCCCTAACATACGTTTTTTATTTATATTACATTAAGGAGGTCATTAAAATGAGCAGAGGTAAACAACAATTTCTTATTTTTTCTTTCGGATTCATTTTGGCAGCTATTTTACTGGTTAGTGGTTACTTTATTTATAATAAGGTCGCTGGAAAAAGTAACAAGCAAGTAGATGAAACTTTAAAGATGACTAATGTTCTTGTTGCAACAAAGAAGGTTGAAAAGGGTGATGAGTTAAAACCTGAATTATTCACTATGGCAAGCAGGCCGGCAAAGGATGTTCCTTTAAATTCTATTATAGACATTAATATGATAACAGGGAAAAGGGCAAATTCGGTTATGGATCCAAATGCAGTTATAACAGACTCTATGATTATATCTACCGAAGACCTATATAAGCCGGATGAGAGGCTTAATGATTATACTTTGCAAGGTCATCTTGTAGCGGGAACTGTAAAAGAAGGGGATTGGATTGATGTTGAAATGGTTCGTGCCAATGGGGATAACTCTACGGTTTTATCAAAGAAACAAGTTAAAAAACTTATTGATAACAGGGCCATTATTCAAGTAACTGCAGCTGAAAGATATTATATAAATCATGCTCTTGCAGAACAATCAGCTGGATTAGGACATATTGAAGCAATTTTATACTTGGATGAAACACAGCCTGCAGCAAAAGTTAATTATGTTCCAGCAAAAATTGATTCAAATAATAAAGCAGCTGCTGTAGTCCCAGTACAAACACCACCAGTAGAAATTCAACAGCCAGTGCAGAAAAAAACTACAGAGAAGCCAGCTGAAAAACAACCAACACAAGTTCCACAAAGTACTCAGGAAGGGAGGACACGTTAATGAAGTCAGTATTAATAGGGGTATGGTCCCCATTTCATGGTCAGACCTGTAATACAAGTAATGCAGTTGCTATTGCTGCAAGGATGGCTATTACTAGAACATTTAAGACGTTGCTAATGCACAATACTATTAATAAAAGCAATATGGAAAATGCCTTTTTTTCAGATACTTCAACCAACAATGAAGATATGTCATCTGTTTTTGATGAGTCCGGCATTGATGCTTTAATGAAACTTGCAAAAACTAGTCAGTTGTGTCCGGCTAACTTCAAGGATTACGCAAATATTCTTATCCCGGATAGAATGGAAATACTTTTGGGAACTCGTAAAGATGGAACTCAAGAGCTGATGACAGAGCAAATTAATTATATATTGAACTGTGCAAAAGAAGCATATAACTTTGTCATAATGGATATAAACGCAGGCCACAGCGAATTATCACTTAAAACGCTTGATCTTGTAGATATGCTAATAATAAGCTTAAATCAGAACATGGAGGTCCTTCGTACATACTTTGAACGTAAAGAATGGAATTCTGTCCTTGAAAATAAACCGCATATGTTAGTGCTTGGTAATTACGATGAAAAGTCCACTTATGACATTGAGAGGATCCGTAAAGAGTTTAATTACTATGGTGAAATTTATCCAATATACAGGAATGTAAAATTTATGGATTCATTTAATAATCATAAGGTCCTTGATTACTTTACATCTTTGCCTAAAAAACTGGAAGGCACTGAAGCTGCCTTTTTCAAAAACTTAGACTTAATTATTAAAAAGATTATATTCTTATCCAGCTTGGATGATATAAATTCATATAATCCCCTGGAGCAGAAAACTTTATTTGATAAGCTGTTTGGCGTTTTCAGATAATGAAAGGAGGTTAATATGGGGCTAAATGTTGATACAACAAGGTCAGAAATATATACAATAGGATACATAAAGGAATATGTACAATCAGCTGTTGATGAACTTCTTAAAGTAAACATGTTTGAAATGGGAATTTCTGATGAAGAACTTGAAAGAAGACAAAACAAAAAAACCAGGCTTTTGGCTGCACTAAACGATTGTATATATGGATCTAAACCAGATAAAGAATATGTCAAAGAATTTATAAAAGATATTCTTTTGAGGTATTACGGTATTAATGCAGTCAATATAAATAACATCATACCCTTTGATAAAAAAGAACATTTAACAGTACAGGACAAATTTGATATTTTGATGCATTCTTATAAGGAAGAGCATGGATATAAAGCACTGACTGTTATGATCCTGAAGTATGGATTAGATCAACTAAGAAAAACCGGAGATATGGAATACTTTTTCATAGATGATGAAGACATAAACAAAATATATGAAAAAGAGTGTCCAAAACTAAATTATGAGGATAAATACAACATAATTGTGCAAAGGGTATATTCACTTTACAAGGGTTATAACGTTATTGATGACATAATTGATATGCAGGTGGATGGAATAAGTGGCGGTGTTAACGGATTGCCGGAATCTTTTGTTCAGGATCACAAGAGTGAATATGAATACCTGAAGAATGTTACTGGTGGAAAGGTTGCTCGATCTTATGAAAGTGTATGGCTTTTCTTTCAAGGTAAAAGTATACACATGAAATTTCTCTCGTTTGGGAGTTATGATGAGCTGCAGAGAGTATGTCAGAATGTTTATAAATTCGGAAATCCAGGACAGCTTTCAAAGGTTGATGGATATAAGGTAAATAAACTTAAAGATGGCTCAAGGGTTGTTGTTTTAAGGCCGGATTTATGTGAAACATGGTGCTTCTGGATAAGAAAGTTTGATCTTCCGGATATTTCGCTGCAGGGGCTGATAACTGATGAGAATTATGAATTGGTTATCGAGTTGATTAAATACCTGGTAAAAGGCAGTATGAATATTGGTGTAACAGGATCACAGGGTTCAGGTAAAACCACGTTGTTACGTGCTATGGTAGAGCATATCTACCACCCTTATACATTAAGGCTTTTAGAAATGGCTTTTGAATTACATATAAGAAAAAGTTATCCTGATAGAAATGTTGTTTCAATCCAGGAAACAGATGTGATATCAGGCCAGGTCGGTCTTGATGTTCTTAAGAAAACTGATGGTTCAGTAACTATTGTTGGTGAGGTTGCTTCAGATCCAGTGGCTGCGTACATGATACAGACGGCACAAGTAGCAAGTCTTTTCACTTTATTTACACACCATGCAAAGAAGTTTCCTGATTTGGTTATGTCTCTCCGTAACTCTTTGTTAAAGAGTAATGTCTTCAGTAATGAAAGAATTGCTGAAGAGCAGATTATCAGAGTTCTTAACTTTGATATCCACATGGAGAGGGATATAACAGGTAAACGCTATATTGAAAGAATAACAGAATGTATACCCTTAGACACTGATTATTATGAGCCGGTGGATATTTACAAGATTAATAACTCTGATGACAGGGACCGACTTACAAAAGAAGCACAATACACCTATTATACAAGGATGCTCGGTGGACGTTCATATTCTTATAGAAATATTATAGAGTTTGATCTTGAAAATAACAGATATGTTTTAAAAAACAAAATCAGTGATGCTAATATAAAAACAATGAAAAAAGCTATGATGCCGGAGGATCGAAAACTGTTTTCGGAATTCCTGGGAAGAGAATTCAAACTTTTAGGGGGTGAATAGAATTGTCTAGAATGCTAATTTTGTCAATCGCTGGCCTTGCTATAGTCTTTGCTTTAGTTGTGTTGTTTGTTTTGAGCAAACTTGAAGCAGCGGGAAAACAAAGATCTGTACGTATTAAGCTAGGCGGTATAACAAGAAATTCCTCCAAAAAGTCTAAACTTGAGGATCTTTTTAAAAAGCCTCTAATAGGTGGGTATCTCAGATGGGTAAGATCTCAACTCTTTTTGTCGGGACATACTGCAGAAGAAAACCTTCGTATGAAATCAGTACTATTGGGGTTTGGTTCAGTTATTTCTTCGCTGATTACTTTTATCATACTTATAAAACTGTACCATGCAAACCTGTTTATTACTCTATCATTCGGATTTGCTTGTGTTTATCTTAACGGAATTATAATCCGAAGCTTTATAGGCAATTCGGATACAAAACTACTAAACAGCCTTGTTGATTATATAGGGGATGTTAAACATTTTTATCATGCTACAGGTATGGTTGATGAGGCTATAAAACAAGCAAACCTTAGAGCTAAGGCAGAAATGTTAAATCAAGGTACAAAGATTTATAATATTATTACTGGTGTTAGCCCTGAGTTATTCTTACGTGATTATTACGATCGTTGCAGTAATAAGTTTTTAAAGATTTTTGCTGGGTTTTCCCACCTGGTTAACGATTATGGAGATAAGAAGGTTGATGGGGTTTCTTTATATATTAAGAATCTTAATTACATAACAGAGGAGATCCAAATTGAAATAATTAAGAAAAATCAGCTTGCATATTGGCTGAAGGGCCTTAATGTGATAGTATTGTTTCCACTGTTTCTTCCGCCAATAATTGAGAGTTGGGTAAAAAGTAGTTTTCCTGCAGTGTCTTCATTCTATGTTTCTGCAGCTGGTTTCTATGTAAAATGCTTCATATTCTTAGCTGTTGTTGTATGTTATGTTTTTATAGTACAAATTCAAAAAACAGAATATAAGGCAAAACCAAGGCAAAAGAAGACTTGGGACTATTATCTTAATAAGATTGGTTTTATAAGTGCAGTAGTTAATATTTTCAAGCCAAAGAATAACTCGCTTAAGTACAGAAAGATGAAATCATTTTTAGAGGATGATGCAGGTACTAACATGACGGTTGAGGGTCTATATCTTCGCAGAATTCTATATGGAGTTATTGCCTTCACCGTAGTATTGGGAATCTTCTGGTCCGGGCATAAAACCAATATAGAAAAAATAATGTCCGATGCAGCCTATGGAATAAAGAACCCTAATTTTTTCAGGATGATGGGGAAGATGGATCCTGAATATGAAAAGAAAAATACATCTATCAATGAAACTGATTCAGCTGTCATAGAAAACATTAAAAGGCTTAATTTAAAAAGTAAGGACGAATACAAGACAGCTGTAAAGGATGAGCTTGTAAGGATGAGTTACAAGGGTGAGGATCCTGATATTGTATCAGACAGGATATATGCAAAGATTGTTAGCACAGGAAAGGAATACATTCGTCTATGGGAATTGTTTGTATCTCTGATGCTTTCTATAATTGCTTCATATTTTCCTTTAGCAGTACTTGCATTTAACGCATCCCTAAGAAAGGTTGACATGGAAGATGAAGTGTTCCAGTTCCACACAATAATAATTCTTCTCATGCATCACGACAATGTAGACGTTAAGGTGGTCCTGGAGTGGATGAAAGAATTTGCAAATATATTTAAGACACCTATAGAGCTATGCTTGACGAATTTTCAAAATCAAAATATGGCATTAGAGAAACTGAAAGATGATGTTAAGTTTAAGCCGTTTGTAAAACTGATAGAAAATCTTCAGATGGCGAACGATGATATAAATCTTAAATCAGCATTCGATGCATTGGAGCTAGAGCGAGATTTTTACAAAGAGAATAGAAAGGAAAATAACCGGCAGCAAGTTAATAAAAAAATTGAATTTGGTCAGATGATAGGATTTATTCCGGTTCACTCAGTTCTTCTCTTATACATGGCATTACCAATTATTGTTACGTCGTTCTCTGCTTTTAAAGATATTCAAAAGCAGTTAATTTAAATAAATCATAGAGAAAATAAACGAGGAGGTCATTTCATGAATAATGTAACTACAATTATTAAATTAGGTGCAGCAGTATTAATTACAATTGCAGCCATTGCAATTGCCGTAGCACTCTTCTCAATGGGAGCTGATGTTACAAAGAGTTCCGAAAGTGATATTAAAGGCTTAAGCCAAGTGATGGTGTCAAAGAAATTTGAAGCATATAACAACACTGAAGTTTCAGGAAGTAATGTTATAAATGCAATCAGGATGTACGCTGAAACTGGATCATTAACAGTATCAGTAACAACTAAAGCAGCTACAGCAGCATCAAAATATGATTCATCAAACAAATACACAATAACAAACAATACAGATGGTAACTACATAAATCCGGTAGGAACATTTACTTCAACCCTTACAACTAACGCTAATGGCGTTATAACACAGATAACCTTTGTACAGAAATAATACTACAAAAGGGAGAGGGAAGTAATCCTCTCCCTTATATATAGGAGGTGGTAAAATGAACTCACTTTCAGCCCTATTTGCTTCAATAATTGCAGTTGTTATATTTACTCTAGTTCCTGCATATCGCTCTTATTGGATTATTGATCAACAGGTATTTAAGTATGTTAACATGCAAACTCAGGAATTTACGAATAATGTACGGCATAAAGGATATATAAATAAGGAAATGTATGAGGATTTTGTAAAGCAGCTTGCAAACACTGAAAATGTCTATGATATAAAGATCACACATACTAAAAAGACTTACCATCCTTTGCAGCCAACAGATAAAGGGTATAGTGTAGATCATACTTTTGAGGTAGTAGAAGAAAAATTTCCACTTCAAACGATTATGGAGAACATAGATAAAAACCCTGAACATCAATATCAGATGCACCAGGGTGACAACATAAGCGTTGAAGTAGTTAACACTTCCAAGACGGGGACGATGGTATTCCTGCAGGCATTAGGGGGCAAAGCAGAAAATTCTCTTATATTCTCTAAGGCTGGAGGAATGATCACTAATGAGGATTATTAAGGAGGATTACAATGAAGATAACTGATTTTGCTTTGATTTTTCTTCTAGCATTTCTCCCGATTTCAATAGCCATCGATGTAGATCAGCACAGGCAAATTGAATCTGTCAGCTGGCAACAGGTATATGATGAAGTTATGTATACCGCAAGTGAAGATGCAACTATTGCACTACTTCAACAATCAGGACAGGAATCACAAGAGCAGGTATTTGAAGGGGCTTACAAAAGTTCAAAGGACCTTAACCTTAATCTTGATGCAGCTATGAATAGATTTCTTGAAACGGTATATATTAACTTTGGTGTTGACGATAAAGTTGGCCAGGATTCTTTAAAAGCGAATTTGCCTGTTCAGATGGTTGTTGGTTATGATGGTTTGCATATACACACATGGGATAATGTCTTCAATTCAGATACTGGCACAAAAGAAACAAAGGAAATATGGATGCCTAAAATTCCTTATTCCTACTATGATAAAGTAAGCAATATAACTCTAAACTTTACACTTGATGATTATGTTTATGTTTACAATAATACAAATGCTGCAAAAGATGAAGGTAGAAGAGAAAAGCTTGCGTTAAAATATCCTGTAGAACTCTTTACTTCAGCTGCAACGTTTGACAATATCAGAAGACAGTCAATCATCCAGTTGATACAAAAGCAATTAGAATTCTTTACAAACAGGGCTAATTACCTTTCAAAGGTATTTGGTCAAGGATATATTTATAATATACCAATGATTAGTAAAGAAACCTGGAATAACACGATTAATGATGTTTGTTTTATATCTTTTCTCCAGGGGCTTACGATACCAGGGACAGATAAAACTTATAGCACATTCGGCTTTGGCGGTACCAGGGTTAAACTTAAAAATAAGTTTGTAGGATGCACCTATAATGGTATAAAATACTACCATAAAGAGGGATGTGTAAGAATAGGAACAATAGAAGAAACATTTAATTCTAAGAAGGAAGCTGCCAGGAACGGATATGCTTCATGTCCATTATGCAACCCTTAAATTAAATTTTAAGGAGGATTTATATATGAAAAGAATATTAATAGGAATTATGGTTTTTATAATTTTAGTTTGTAATATGGTTTCCGCTGCAGCACCAAAAAATATAACTGTAAATGTTGATGGTAAAGCAATTTCTTTTCCCGATGCAAAACCTTTTATTAATTCCGATGGTCGCACGATGATACCAATACGTTTTGTAAGTGAAAAAATGGATGCATCTGTTACTTGGAATGGTATTAACAGAGTAGTAACCATAAAAAAGGATAGCTTATCAATAGAACTTAAAATAGGTCTTAAAACAGCCATTGTTAATAACAAGGAAAAGAATTTTGATACAGCTGCAATTATAAAACAATCTCGTACTTTTGTGCCATTAAGGTTTGTATCTGAAGCTTTGGGGGCTAAAGTTGATTGGAACGGAACCACAAACACAGTTAATATTTATACAAAAGATTATCAGCCGGTAAGCGATAAATTTATTGAACCCCAATTACAAATTGTTGATGGAGAATCTAAATATAGCCCTTATTATTTTGTTATAAAATTGGAAAATGCGAAACAATATCCAATGAATGCTTATATGGTAAAAGTAAATATTGATAATTATCCCCAGTTAAATAAAACAGAACAACCAAATGCCTTATATCCAGGAGGATGGGAAGAAATACAAATAAATAATTGGACAGATATACAAACAGGAATAGAAGATATATGGGATTTGAATAAAGCTTATTATACAACTAGGGAAAATAAAAAAACTTTTAAGATTAATGATGGAATGGTAATTAATTATACTGTTAGTATTAAACAAGTAAAAACTAATATTGTCAAAGATTATAAAGGCGTTGTAACAGTAAAATTAAAGCAATAGGGGGGTTGCAAGTGAAAAGGCTAATATCGTTAATATTATTATTTTTGTTAATGATTAATTATACAAGTTACGGGGAATATGCAAAAGAATATTTAGAAGATCCAGACAGTTTACCAGATTATAGATATATAAATTGCAAAAATGGATCGGCAAAGGTTTATAAACCAACTGCTCAATTTACTATTAAAAACCTTACAACAAATAAAGAAGTAAAAAGTTATGCAGGAAACGAATGTGATGTACCAATACCTGTTATAGAAGCCACTGTTGGAGATACAATAAGAATTAATGATATAAGTGAACCAGTAGGATCTATAAAAACATGGGACTATCAATATTATGGGGCAGAAGGATCAAGTCACAATGTATATAATATTAATCCTATTGATGGTAAAGAAATAAAGTTAACTAAAGTAGGTAGAACAACTTATTATTTAGCTGTTATGTCAAATATAAAGACAACAAATGGTATTATGCCATGGTCAGACAATGGTAACCATCAAACGATTGGACCGAAAACATCAGCATTTCCAAAGGGGTTATTCTGGTACTTTACTGCTATTACGATAAACTCTGTTGCTGCTCCAGTGACAGCTCCACCAACACCGACACCTATAGTTACAACTCCAGCTCCACCGGATGGCGTTATAAAATTCGATCCACCTAGCTGTGATTGGCGTAATACAGATATTAGTGTCAGGGTGTATGTAGATGGTGACAAAACAACAAACAAGCTTGATTCTGCCATAAGGAAATATTGCCATCAGACATATAATGATTTAGGTATGGTAACTGGTGCTTATGATTATAGTACTTTTTGGAGTTTTAACCAGGCTTGGAATATAGATGATATTAAAGTATCAAGTAAATTTTTAAATAAAACAATAAATGATAATGACAAGATAACAATAAATAGTGATGGAGTTTGTAAACTTGCTGCATCTTTAAATGGATGGACCCCAGGTACAAAAACATGGGTTGCAGGGGATCCACCTTTAGGATTTTGGTATAGTGATCCACCATCAATTAATTCTCAAATGCCAACGGAGAGATATAATTCTTCATCAGGCATTTACAAGATAGATAAAACTGAGCCTACAATAACCTTTAACTGGTCTAACCAAGATTGGTTCAGAAATAACAAACACGGTTTTATTTATTTGCCGGACAATAAAATTAATGCAATTCTTGGAGATAATTTATCTGGTGTTATAGATAGCAGGTATCAGTGGACTAAAAATGCAACATTTCCCAGTGTATCAGGAATGAAGAGTCTTGGGCTTGAAACGGATGAAGAAAAGAATGATACGGTTGCTGCATCAATCCCTGTGCATGACACACAAGACAGGGTAAATGATTGGTATTTACATGTATATTTAAAGGATAGGGCAGGCAATGAAACAAAGATAACAGAGCAGGTATTTGTTGAATGCAGTCTTCAAAATTTTAGGATAACTGATATAACAGACCGTCAATGGGAAAATGTTTTCTGGAATCCGGATTTTGCAACAGGCAAACCTACTTATGCTTATTATCCTGTAAGAATGATGCCTGTTGATCTTCATCCGACAAAGAAGATTCTTCCAAAGAAGGGTTATGCTTTTTACTTTGATATGACTTCAAAGGGTTTAAACGGTAACGCTGATACTGTAATTATAAAGCCACGATTTTATTATTTAAAGGATTTAACAAGTGCAAGTATAAAGAATTCATATGAAGTAGATCTATATTATGATCTTGGAAAAGAATATTTAATCCAATACGGAAGCAGTAGAGATCACTTCAGTATGAATTATAAGATTGCAAATAACACACATAAAATAGGCGGACTTACCAATCTTACTTTGAATAAAAATGTTAGAACCATAGCAGATACAAAAAATGCAAAATGGTTTGGTCGTTTCGCATTAATGGCAACTACAAAAGCAGCAAAGAAGGGTACTCCTATTGTTGTGAATGGAAAGGTAAACAATAATGCTCTTTTAACCAAAGGTTGTATACTTGTTAATTTTACTATAGAAGGCTATAAGAACGGTAATAAAGTTTTTGACTATAATCCTGCCCAGTGGACTGTTGAAGGCGGTCCCAAAGACAAAAATCTTTTCTACACAGGCGATACAATTATATTCGATTTATCACATTCTGCAATTGATGATTATGGAACTGGAACTGATAGATAATATCAGTTCCCATTCCTATAAAATTAGTTTTATCAATTCTTAAATTATTCTAAGTCTTATAAAATTTTCTCGATTAATTCCAACCAGTTGGAAAAATTGAATATGAAAGGATGATTTTAATATGGGAAATACGCTGATAATAGCAGAGAAGCCAAGTGTGGCATCTAATATAGCAAGTGCGTTAGGAGCGTCTAAAAAGGATGGATATTTTGAAGGATCCGGTTATTATATATCGTTCGCATTTGGACACTTGTTCAGTCTGGCAGATACAAAAGATTATAAACCAGATCTAGAAAAATGGGACCTTAAAGATTATCCTTTTGTTCCGCAGAAATTTAACTATAAGCCAATAGATGATCCAGGTGTCCGGAAGCAAATAAAGATTTTAAAGGACCTTGCAAGTAAATCGGATAAGATAATAAATGCATGTGATGGTGATCGCGAAGGAGAGCTTATTTTTGCAGAGATAAAAAATTCTCTTGATATAAAAAAACCAGTTTTAAGGTTATGGGTTACTTCGCATACTCCAAAGGATATAGAAAAAGGCATGAAAAGTCTTCGCAATGATATGATTAACCTTGAAAAGGCAGGATATTGCAGACAACAAATTGATTGGTTAATAGGAATAAATCTGACTGTAGTATACACCCTTTTGGCATCTGGTGGCCCTGGTGGTCAAGTACTCAAAGTTGGTAGAGTAATACTTCCAACACTGAACCTTTTATTTGAGCGGGAGGTTGAGGTTGCTAATTTCAAGATAACTCCTTTCTATTTTTTAAAATGTAATTTCAAAGCTGGATTAGAGAGTTATAGCGGTACATATATAGATAAGGACCAAAATACAAGATTTAAGAGCAAAGATGATCTTGCTGCAGTGCAGCAAAAAATTAATGGTAAACCAGGATTGGTAATAAAAAAGGAAAGTAAACAAGCAAGTGTCAATGCCCCAAGACTTTTTAATCTTACAGATCTTCAGGGACATATTACAAATAAATTTAAGGGGTTTACCTCTGATGGTGTACTTCAGATAGTGCAATCTTTATATGAAAAGAAATTTGTTACTTATCCAAGAACATCCAGCAGATGTCTTGATAATACTCAAATTAAGGATGCAGAGGAAAGTTTAAAAGCTGTTATAAATATCCCAGAACTGCCTTTGAAAGATAGGGCAATTGTTCAATTTCATACGGATAAAAAGGTTTTTGATAGTTCAAAGGTCGATAGCCATCCTGCAATTATACCTACATACATTGTGCCTAACTTTGGAAATCTTACAGAGAAAGAACAGATTGTTTATTTGGAGATAGTGAAGAGGTTTGTAAGTCAATTTATGCCTGCTGCTATATATGATACTGTTGAGATTATTACCAAAGTAGATAATTATGATTTTATAACAAAAGGTAGGGTTTTAATATCTGAAGGTTGGAAGCAACTTTATAAAGAGGATGATGCAGAACCTGAAGGTGATAACGCGGACCAAGAGCCAGAGGATGCTATAACCGCGAAAGATGTAAGGGAAGGTAGTGCTGTAATTTTAGATGCCTCGGAATTAAAAGAAGGGAAAACTAAACCTCCAGCATACTATACTGAAAAAACACTCCTGACAGCTATGGAGAATTGCGGTAAGCAAATTGAAAATGAAGAAGATGTTTTAAAAGGGTTTACTATAGGAACTCCAGCAACAAGGGCTGAAACAATTAAAAAACTCATAGATACTGGATATGTTTACATGAAAGGAAAATATCTGAGGATCACAGATATGGGAGCTAAAGTAATACACTTCTTTCCTGTAAAAAGGCTTCTGAAGGTTGAGTTTACTGGTAAAATTGAAAAAACTCTTAAGGATATAGAAAATGGAGAATACGACAGTAAGGAATTCATGGATAAGATGATTTCCTTCATTGTAAAAAATATTGAAGAAATGAAACAGAGCAAAATAGAAACAATAAGAAAGCCTCAAAATGTAATAGGTTCATGTCCTGAATGTGGTCGGAATGTTGTTGAAAATGATAAGGCTTATTCTTGTGAGGGATCAAAATCAGGCGAATGTAAATTCGCACTATGGAAAAATGATAAATTCTTTGCTCACTTCGGGAAAAAACTTACGGAAACAATTGCGACTGATTTAATATCTAAGAGAAGATCCAAAGTAAAGGGACTTAAGAGTACAAAGAATGAAGGACAAAAATTTGATGCTATAATACTACTTAAGAAAGATGGAGCAACAGGATACTGGAGCTATGAAATGGAGTTTGAAAAGAAGGCTACAAAAAAGAAATTTTAACTTCTTCAACTAAAACAAATAAATCCTCTTTCACTAGAGGATTTATTTGTTTTTGTTCAATAACAGTGATGCGGTTTCAATCCACACGCCCATGAAAGGCGTAACCGCGAAAGGTGACGCGGGATAACTAATTACAAACCTATTACTGCGTAGTTTCAATCCACACACCTTGAAAGGTGTGACAAGGCTTATCCCTTATAATATTACATGCAATCCAGTTTCAATCCACACGCCTGCGAAAGGCATGACTGACCTCATCAACACTAAAACTTAATTGTGCATGGTTTCAATCCACACACCGTGTAAGGTGTGACACCAGTCCTTTGGCTCCGCACATGGCAGCTAAATAGTTTTAATCCACACGCCCGTGAAAGTAGCTTTACCTGCCATTTTCGGTCCAATGGTTTTAATAGTTTCAATCCACATGCCTGTGAAAGGCGTGACTTTCTGTAGATTCTTCAGCTGGGGTTTCATCCAAGTTTTAATCCTCGCCCCTATGAAAGGTGCGACCTAAAGCCATCGCCGCGAATGCATCCGACAAGTCAAGTTTTAATACTCATGCTCACTCCGCCTGATTTTGTCAGTTGGTTGTTTCAATCCACACGCCTATGAAAGGCATGACTTGCTGTGTAACTTTCCTGTCGCTGTCTTCCAGTGTTTCAATCCACACACCCGTGAAAGGTGTGACCCTTTAAATATAGGTTATCGTAATAAGTATAATTTCTTTCAATCCACACGCCGTGAAAGGCGTGACAGAGATACAAAGACTTTATGGAAATATATATGCAGTTTCAATCCACACGCCTGTGAAAGGCGTGACCAAAGCTTTTAGGATTTTTTTCTTCTAACTCTTGGTTTCAATCCGCACACCCGTGAAAGGTGTGACTTTTTCGTTAGTTATGATAAAATATAAACAAGCGTTTCAATCCGCACACCCGTGTGACGACAGTTCGGACGTTGGACCCGGCAGTTTGAATATGTTTCAATCCTCACACCTTACTCATGATAATTACGCCATTGTTGTAACTGTTCCAATCTTAACGTTCGTGAAAGGAGTGCCCTCCTTTTTAAAGGCTGGAAAGACTTCGCATTTGTTTCAATCCACACACCCATGAAAGGTGTGACCCTTGATTGCCAAATTCCTCATTGGCTATAGCTTTGTTTCAATCCTCACACCCGTGAAAGGCGAGACTACCTTTTGTTTTGCCTTCCGCATCGTCATTCTTATTTCAATCCTTACGCCCGTGAAAGGCGTTACCGTATTTTGCATAAACTCTATTTCTGTAATTAGTGTTTCAATCCACACGCCTGTGAAAGGTATGACAATGAGCATAATATATCATTATAAATAACCGCCTTAATCATTTTGAGTGGTTCTATATGGTACATATTTCATATTGTTAAATATAATAACTTCAGGATGTTTTTTTATGTAGGGTACATTTAATTCAAGTTTTCTCTCAAGTTTTTCTGTAAAGTCGTCATCTTCAATTTCGCTGTCATCATTAAGACTTTTAATTTTATAAGCTTTAGCCTTTAAATCTAGCCAATACTCCAAACTCTTATATTTTAAAAATTGTTTTGATATACTATTTGGTACTTTCATTGGTAAATAATCTTTATAACCACGATAGAAATATAGCCACATTGTCCGTGAAGAGCTTTCTCTCCATCTGGTATTTAATCGTAATTCCTCACGATCTATTTTATTCATACAGTGCTTTAGTATAAGGTGTATGTCTGGCCTTGTAATCTCTTTTTTAAATATTTCTAAATCATTAGACATTTTATAACCTCACTGATTCATTATTTCTTTAATATCGTCAAGTAACCAAGCTATTTTTTTAATACTACATGAATCCATTGAAAATATCATGCACTGTTCTTTAAGGCATACACACACTTTGCCACTCATAATTGATAAAGGACATATTTTTTTATCATCCTGCATTTTCATATACCTCCTTGTACAATTAATATTGTATTAAATCAGTGACCGAAGCCACTGTTC
>ENA-UOYA01000074-UOYA01000074.1-activated-sludge-metagenome-genome-assembly--contig:-NODE-74-length-128605-cov-16.571910_pt1 | contig 128605 bp, 114 predicted proteins | sample MGYA00238163_ERZ764804 | MGnify/ENA primary metagenome ERZ764804 (study PRJEB28919, sample SAMN05720223) | activated sludge metagenome | isolation source: Anaerobic digester | place: Hong... | reverse complement strand
AATATCCTCGTCGTCAATGACTTGGGGCGCTCGATGGGGCGGCCGAGGGCGCGGCACCACACCGCGTGGGTGGTGAGCCCCAAACAGCGGCTGACGCCAAACAGCAGGGTGTAGAAATCCATCTGGGTAATGCCATAATGGTACTGCAGCGTGCCGGTGATGGCGTCCACGTTGGGCCACGGACTCTTGACCTTAGCCTGCCGGGTCAGCACACCGGGCACGGTCTGGTACACCAGGTTGGCCAACCTGTACAACTCATCATCGGGCATGTATTTGGCGCCGAACTTGAGCTGCGCGGTAAAGCGCGGATCGGTGACCCGCAGCACGGCGTGTCCGTAGCCGGGGATGACCTTGCCAGAGGCCAGCCAGTCTTCTGAATACTTCTCCACCTGGGCGGCGTCGGGCATGGCGGGGAAGCTTTCACGCATCTTCAACAGCCAGCGCAGGCAATCTTCATTGGCCAGACCGTGCAGCGGACCCGCCAGACCATCCATGCCGGCTGAGACGGCGTAATAGACATCAGCCAGCGCCGAGGCAACGATATAGGAGGTATGCGCGCTGACGTTGCCTCCCTCGTGGTCCGCGTGCAGGAAGAAGAACAGACGCGACAGTTCGACGTATTCCTTGTTGCTGCCCTTGCCGATCATGTGGGCAAAGTTGGCTGCCCAGTCCAGTTTGGGGTCAGGCTCGATCTGTTTCCCCTCGCGGTACTTGAGGTTGTAGATATAAGCCGCCAGGGCAGGGAGTTTAGCTGTGAGGTTGAGCGAATCTTCGAGGTATGAATCCCAGTATTCCGATTTCTTCATGCCATCGATGTAGCGCGGTGAAAAGACGGATTCATTGTGCATCGAAAGGATAGCCATCGAGAACATGGTCATCGGGTGGGTCGTGGCAGGTAGGTGGTTGAGGATATCGATGGTGTAATCGGGCAGTTTGGACCGGCCGCGCCATTCGTCTTCCACCTGCAAGGCTTCTTCCTCGGAGGGGAACTCGTCGGTCATCAGCAGGAAGTACAACCCACCAATCAGGGGATATTCGGAGTTCTTCGCCTTGGGTAGCAGGTTGAGCAGTTCGGCGATGTTGTAGCCACGCAGCCGGATGCCCGTCTGCGGGTCGACAAAAGAAATATCGCTCACCTGGATGGGGACGTTGCGGATGCCGCCATAGAGCTGCTCCACAGTCACGTCAGCTACCTTACGGCTGCCATAGTCGCGGATCAGCTTGCTGATACGCTTGTTCCAGGCTGGAATCTTGTCTGCCATGTGTTCTTTGAGGACCGAGTCAAACTTCGTTGTTTTTGCCATGTCGAACCGCCTTAATCAACTTACTTCTTGACAGCTTTAGAATACAGAATCCTTGCCGGAATAGCCCATTTCATGAGAGATCGAAGCTGCCAATCGCAGGATATCTTTGGTGCGTGCTTCCATCACTTCGGGCGTGAAGCGCGCTATCGGTCCAGAGATAGTGACCACCGCTATGATCTCACCGCGCGAACCCAACACCGGTGCCGACACCCCTGCAGCGTCAGCTACCCACTCACCGTAGCTGGTGGCGTAACCCTGCTGGCGGATTTTCTCCAATTCGTCCATTAATTTCTTGCGGTCGGTGATGGTGAACTCGGTAATTGCCTGGGGTGGAGTCTCGCGCAGGATAGCCTTACAACGTTCCAGAGGCAGGTACGCCAGGAATACCTTACCAGCCGACCCGGCATAGAGGGGAATGCGGCGACCCACCCGGGCTACCACGCGTACGTTTTGGGTACTCTCTAATCGTTCCACGCAGACCCGCTCGTTACCTTCAAGTACATACAGGCTGACGGTTTCGTGGCTGAGCTCGTGCAATTCGCGAATGGCCGGCAAGGCCACGTCACGCACGTCAAGGTGTGAAAGGTAAATGCCCGCCCAGGCCAGTACCTTGCCACCCAGCGAATAAGCCAGAGTGTTGGGGTTCTGCTGAAGCAGGTTGAGGTCTTTCATGGCTTGCAATAGGCGCCCGGTGGTGCTCCGCGAGAATCCAATCTGCCGGGCAATTTCACGCACGCCCAATTCAGGTTGATCGCCAGAAAAGCAATCAAGGATGGCGATCATGCGTTGCATCGTTTTCGGTTTATCGTCTTCCATCAGAAATGTCCTATTATTTAGGACAGCGTCCCAAATATATGCTAAAATTATATGCAGATTAATTCTCTTGTCAAGCAGGAAATTATTCATGGAAAAGATCACGCTCTCGAATGGAAAGCTTTTCACCCCCGACCACCCAACCATCCCTTTCATTGAAGGCGACGGTTCCGGTCCTGATATCTGGCGCGCGGCACGACACGTGATCGACGCCGCCGTGGCTAGCGCCTACCGTGGCGGGCGCGCCATCGACTGGCTCGAAGTGCTCGCCGGTGGCAAAGCCCAGGCGCAGCTCAACACCTGGCTGCCGCAGGCAACCCTCGACGCATTCAAGGAATACAAGGTCGGCATCAAGGGGCCACTCACCACGCCGGTTGGGGAGGGCATCCGCTCACTCAACGTAGCGCTGCGCCAGGAACTAGACCTTTTCGTCTGTTTGCGTCCGGTGCGCTGGCTGCGGGGTACCCCCTCGCCTGTGCTGCACCCCGAGCGGGTGGACATGGTCATTTTCCGTGAGAACACTGAAGACCTCTACACCGGTATCGAATTCGCCGCCGGTACACAGGAAAACGTCCGTTTTCTTACCATGCTCAAAGAACAATTCCCCGATCAATACAACCGCCTACGCTTCCCGGGTAGTTCCGGTTTTGGCATCAAACCGATCTCGCAGGAGGGCACAACCCGCCTGGTGCGCGCTGCTATCCACTATGCGCTTGATCATCAGCGCAAGAGCGTCACCCTGGTGCACAAGGGCAACATCATGAAGTACACTGAGGGTGCCTTCCGTAATTGGGGCTACGACCTGGCTCAGTCCGAGTTTGCCGACCGCGTCTTCACCATGCGCGAATGGGAAACGATCAAAAAGGACAAAGGTGAGCCCGCGGCCAATACGGTCCTGCAAACCGCTCTTGCCGAGGGCAAATTATTAATCAAAGATATCATCGCCGACGCTGCCTTCGAGACCGCGCTCACACGCCCCGAAACTCTGGACGTACTGGCTACTCCGAACCTTAACGGTGACTATCTCTCCGACGCGCTTTCAGCACAGGTAGGCGGGTTGGGCATCGCGCCGGGAGGCAACATCAACTACGGCACCGGCATGGCCATTTTCGAGGCCACGCATGGTACCGCCCCTACCCTCGCCGGTCTGGACAAAGCTAATCCGTGTTCGTTGCTGCTTTCCGCTGCGATGATGCTTGACCATATCGGTTGGAGCGAAGCCGCCGCGCTTCTCACTCGCAGTATTGAAGCCGTGCTGGCTGCAAAAACCGTCACAGCCGATCTGCATGCGCTCATGCCCGAATCGACGCTGTTAAGCACTTCGCAGTTTGGTGACGCCTTGATCAAAAACATTAACCGCTAATTATTCTAATTTTGACTAATGAAGCCAAATTTTTAAAAAGGTTTTCTCTGCGGCCTCCGCGGCTCAGCGTGATGAAAAAAAAGGACGTCATGATGAAAAACATAAAAGAAACCAAAAGCACCCTGCAATGCGGCAACCGCACCTATACATACTACAGCCTGAAAAAGCTTGCCCAGGCGCTTAACATAACCCTGGATCGTCTTCCATTCTCCATCCGCATCCTGCTAGAGAACGCGCTGCGCAAGTTCGACGGAGTTAACGTCTCTAGCGCGGACATCGAAGCGCTGGCCAGGTGGCTGCCGGTGGAGAGCAACCGCAGGGCTATACCTTTCTATCCAGGGCGCGTGTTGCTGCAAGATTTCACCGGCGTTCCAGTGATCGTCGACCTGGCTGCCATGCGTTCGGTAGTATCCAGACGGGGTGGCGACCCTACTCGCATCAACCCGGTGGTGCCGGTGGACCTGGTGATCGACCACTCGCTGCAAATGGACGTAACCGGGATGCGCGATTCGATGTTTTTCAACGTGGAAATGGAATACAAACGCAACCGTGAACGCTACGAGTTCCTGCGCTGGGGGCAGCAAGCCTTCAAGAACCTGCGCATCGTTCCGCCCTCCTCGGGCATTGTACACCAGGTGAACCTGGAATACCTGGCCGGGGTGGTGCTCACCCGTGAGGAAAATGGCGAACTCCTGGCTTTCCCAGACAGTCTGGTTGGCTCCGACTCTCACACTACCATGATCAACGGCCTTGGCGTGTTGGGGTGGGGCGTGGGCGGCATCGAAGCCACCGCTGCCATGCTTGGCGAACCGCTCGATCTTGTCCTCCCTGACGTGATTGGCATCCACCTGACCGGGCACCTGCGCGAAGGCGTCACCCCCACCGATCTGACGCTGACCATCACCCAGTTGTTACGGCAGGTGGGTGTGGTCAACAAATTCATTGAGTATTTCGGTCCCGGTCTCGAGTCACTGACGTTGCCCGACCGCGCCATGATCGCCAACATGAGTCCCGAAAACGGCTCGACCACGGCCTACTTCCCGGTGGACCGCCTGACCCTGGATTACCTCCACTCCAGCGGTCGCTCGGAGGAGCAGGTCGAGCTGGTGGAAGCTTATTTCAACGAACAAGGGCTCTTCCACACCTCCTCCACTCCCGACCCGCGCTTCAGCAAAACGATTGAACTGGACCTGGGCAGCATCGAACCCAGTCTGGCAGGTCCGCGCCGCCCGCAGGATAGGATTCCGCTCTCTCAAGTGGGTTCCAACTTCAGCAGCTACCTTTCACGCCCAAAAACTGACGGCGGGTTGGGGATCGTTGAGAGTTCAGCCCTCTCCCGGGGAACGATTAACGTGAATGGCGAAGAGTTCACGCTCGACCATGGTTCGGTGGTCATTGCCGCCATCACCTCGTGTACCAACACCTCCAACCCCTTTGGCATGATCGCTGCCGGCTTGCTGGCACGCAATGCTGTCAGGCGTGGTTTGAGCGTCAGTCCTGCCGTCAAGACCAGCCTCACTCCCGGTTCCCGTGTGGTGACCACTTACCTTGAAAAAGCCGGCCTGCTCGAACCGCTGGCGGCCCTCGGTTTCGCAGTAGCTGGATATGGCTGCGCCACCTGTATCGGTAACAGCGGTCCATTGGCTGAACCGGTCGAGAAAGCGATCAGAGAAGACAAACTCGCGGTGGCCGCTGTTATCTCCGGCAACCGTAACTTCGAAGGCCGCGTCCATCCGCTGGTACAGGCAAACTACCTGGCCTCACCCGCGCTCGTGCTGGCTTACGCCCTGGCCGGGACCGTGAAGATCGATCTGGAGAAAGACGCCCTGCAAACGGATCCAGGTGGTAAACCGGTGTTGCTCCGCGACCTATGGCCTTCAGCCGAAGAGATCAACCGAGTGATCGCAAACTGCGTCACCACCGACCTGTTCCAACGCAATTACGCTGAAATCTTCAAAGGCGATGAGCACTGGCAGAAAATCGAGGTTGACTCTTCTCCGTTGTTCCATTGGAAGACCGATTCGACCTATATTCAAGAACCGCCGTTCATTGAAGATTTGAATGCCGCCTCTCCACTTTCAAAAATCCCGATGCGCGTACTGGCGGTTCTGGGTGACTCGGTTACCACCGATCACATCTCCCCGGCAGGCGATATCCCGGCGGAGAGCGCCGCGGGTAGCTACCTTCGCGGTCTCAACGTGCCCGTCTCCGAGTTTAACTCGTATGGATCGCGGCGTGGTAATTTCAACATATTGATGCGAGGCACCCTGGCAAACCCCCGCTTGAAGAACAAAATGCTCCCTGGCGTGGAAGGCAGCAAGGCGCTCCACCTGCCCGGTGGCGAACAGATGAGCCTGTTTGACGCGGCAATGAAATATCAATCTGAGAACGTCCCACTGCTACTCATCGCTGGCAAGGAATACGGTACCGGTTCCAGCCGCGACTGGGCCGCCAAGGGTCCGCTGCTGTTGGGTGTCAGGGCGGTGCTGGCCGAATCCTTCGAACGCATCCACCGTTCAAACCTGGTGGGGATGGGGATTCTACCGCTCACCTTCCAGAACAGTGAAAACGCAGCTTCACTCAACCTGACCGGGCTCGAGATCTTCACTATCGAATCACTCGAACCGCTACAGATTGGCAAGATTGTTACCTTACGCGCCATCAAGGACAACCAGGTTACCTGCTTCAAGGCACGCGTTTGCATTGAAACAGAAGCGGAGTTGGTTTACTTCAAACAAGGGGGGTTATTGCCCGCTTTCGTCAACAAAGTAATGACAAATTAGAGTAACGGAGCATCGCACGATGCTCCGTTTTTGATTACTAGCTATTCAATGGTCGGACGGGACGACCTTCGATATAGCCGCGGTAGCCTTGCGGTGCCAGTTGGAAGCGCGGACCATCTTCATCCGCCCAACGGAATCCGTAGATCTCGGGCTTGTAGTTTTTCATTGTCTGCCACATTTCACCAATGGCCTCTTCGAATTTGGCATCGTCGTAGGGTTCACCTTGAAAGATCATCATCTTGCAAGCTGGTAAATCGATCAGATCATACCCCTCAGGCACCGGGCCGGAGTAATCCGCTGCCATCTCCACCCCCTGAGCGTATTCTGAAGTACCTGGCTTGCGCAGGTGTTCTGGTAACCACATCCCGATCGGCTCAAAAAGCGCCTGTTTGATTGCGCACAGCTCATCCCAGATCTCACAACCCACTTCCTCGCAATAGGCGTAATAATCTGCGGCTTTAATGCCCCGCTTGAGGATCAGCTTGCGTGCCGGACGGTCCACCACCTGGACAAAGATTGTTTTTGTTTCAGTCATGGTCTTCTCTCCTTTTTGAAGGGTGAAGTGCCTCTTAAGCACGTCTTCCGGATAGAAGTAGCGGATGGGATGCCACGAGGAGGAAAATTGCTGTGGGGTTATACCAAATTCTTTTGAAAATGCCCGGGTAAAACCCTCGTGCGATCCAAAAACGAAATCGAAAGCCACATCCACGATCCGAACTTCTTCACCGCGCAGGCGCAGGGCTGCTCGAGACAGCCGCATCGAGCGGATATATTCGAAGGGTGCCTTCCCAGTCAACGATTTGAAAGCTTTGGCGGCGTGCCATGGCGAATACCCCGCCACCTCGGCGAGCATCTTCAGCGTGATCGGCTCGTGTAAATGCGAGTCGATGAACGATTGCATTCGTTGCACCGCGTTGACCGTTTCAAGAGATTCCATTCTTCACCTGATGGATAAAGGATAGCACTCCGGTTCTTTGTTTTCTTGACCTGGCTTGTGATATTAAAAATGCTAGATTTGATTCTTTTTTCTGGTTTTAAGATTTACGTAAAGACCGATCCAGAGCAGAAGAATCAACCCAGCGACGAAGAATGTCATCGAGCGGATACCCAGGCTTGTGAACGTGATGCCTACCAGCCAGGGCAAAGCCATGCCACTCAAGGAAGCAGTGGCCGTTAGCAGGCTGCCAGGTTTACTTGAATTTTGCTTATAAGTGGTGGACATGAGTCCAAAAAGGGTGGGGAAGATCGCGCCAAAACCCAGACCAAGCGCCATCACCGCTGTGATGCTCCAGGCGACATGACCAAAACCCAGGATGAACAACAAGGAACCGACAGAAGAAATTCCAAAACTCAAAATTAACAAGCGATTGGCGCCAAGACGGTTGCCAGTTAAAGCTCCCATCAGCCTGCCCAGCGTCAACGCCAGCCAAAACCCCGAGGTCACCAGGGCAGCTTTCTCTACCGCCATAGATGCGGTCATGTGAAGATAAGTGGTCGTCCAATTCCCAACAGCGATCTCCGTCCCCACATAGGTCAACACCAGAAAGATCAGGCTGATCAGGAAGGGAGAAAGGTTCAACTTGCCAGTTGAGGCTGTGTTTGCGGCAGGTTGACCTCCAATCCTTGTTTTGTAAAAAAAGAGGAGCAAAACGCCAGCTGTGAGAGCCATTATCACCGCACCTACCCAGATGGCAATCATGCCGTTTTCCCACAGCGTAAGGGTGAGACTGACTAGCAACGGCCCAGCCACGTCACCAATACCGAAAAACACATTCAACCAGTTTAGTGGCGCGATACTGTTCTCTTCGAAGATGCGCGTCACCACAGTATTCCCGGTGAGCACTGCCGTACCATATCCGAGACCAGCGAGGAAGAACAATCCGATCGTCAGGGGGTAGAAACGCGTGAAAGTAGCTGCTGTCAGGAAGGCAGGCATCACCAAAAAGGAAACCGCCAGCCAACGATGCTGTCCCCATTTATCCGTATATGGTCCCAACAACAATTGAGCCAACAAACCACCGGTAAACAGTGCGGTCAATAGACTGCCTATGGTGGCAACCGACACAGAATTGTTTTCCGCGAACTGTTCCAGAAGCGGTCCAATCGAGGTGTTCAACAACCCGAAGGTGAAATAACCCGCGCATATAACAAAAAAGAGTTTCTTTCCTTCGCGGAGATCCATTCTGGGTATTTCCACCTTTCATATGGTCTGGGTAAATCGAATTTGTGACTGAATCTTTGAATTTTAGCACCGCAACGGTGGAATGGGATCATGAAAAGGGAATACAAAATACCCCCAGATCACACAATCCGGGGGTATAGACCTCAGAGTATTGAATAACTATTCGATACAGCCAAGCACGTAATCGAACCGGTTCAGTGCCTCATCTATCAGTTTGTCGTCGTCTACCATGCTGGTGTAGATGCGGCTGCCAGCCAGGGTAATCATTCCCATAGCGGTGTAAGCCATACCTACCTCTTGCATAAAGTGCTTTCGTGGTGAAAGTTCGCGGGCGATTTTGATCAGGTTCTTGAAATCAAGCAACATTGTTCCCGCGGTCTCAAGATGAACGATTGAGCCCTCATTCCAGGTGACAAAGGGCAAATTGCGACGATCGATAATCTCTTGCAAACCCTTGCGTAAACGGTCGCCAGCGCGACCGGCGATGACCGGGGCGTTGGTGCGTTCGAGCTCGAGCAGGGAGTAGTAACCAGCGGCGCAGCTCAACGGATTGGCCGAGAGCGTACCACCAACGTAGCAGTGCTTATTGCTGCCGCCGATACCAGCCGCCAGGTTCATCATGATCTCGCGGCGTCCGCCCAGACCACCAGCCATGGGATAACCACCAGCCACGCACTTGCCGAACACAGTCAGGTCAGGCTTGACCTTGAAATAACCCTGTGCCCCGCCCATACCCATGCGGAAACCGGTAACCACTTCATCAAAGATCAAAAGGGCGCCGAACTCATCGCAGAGTTCACGTACTTTCGAATTGAATTCATAGCTCACCGGGCGTGTACCGCTCTCGGGACCGATCGGTTCCACCACCACGGCAGCCGTACCACCACGCAGAACATTTTCGATGAGAATGCGCCGCAGGTGACCCAGGTCATTGGGGAAGAATTCCTGAGTGTGAGTAGAGGCTCCTGCGGGGATACCAGCAGCTTCGAAGCGCCCGGTGCCAGGTATGTGCAGACCGTAGACCAGTTGATCGCTCCAACCGTGATACGCTCCGCCCGCTTTGATGATGTTCTTCTTACCGGTGAAGGTGCGTGCCACACGGATTGCTGCCATGTCGCTTTCGGTGCCTGATCCGAGCATGCGGAACATTTCGACCGAGGGCATGTATTGGTTGATCTGTTTGGCCAGTTTCAATTCATACTCATGGAACAACCCAGTCACAGGACCACAGTGCTCAAGTAGCTCAAAAACCTTCTTCCGTACGGGTTCATAATTGCTGCCCAGCAGAGTCGGTCCACCAGCTTGCAGAAAGTCGATATACTTGTTGCCATCAGCGTCCCACAGGTAAGCGCCTTCAGCCCGGTCAATAGCCAGAGGAAAAGGTTTGTTGAATGCCAGGTTGTGCTGGACACCACCAGGGATGTATTGCTTTGCTTCATCCGTAAGAGCCTTCGACTTTTTACACTTCTCGTCGAAGTATTTCTGGAACTCAGCCATCTTTTCGGGTTTGAACTTCCGTAGCGGCTGATTCACCAGGTTTTTTAGGCGGTCATAGATTTCCTTCGTGTCGTGCCATTCTGAGATCGCGTATGGATATTCTGTCATAAGTTACATTCCTATTCCTTTACTGAATGGATCCTTCCAGGTTTCAAGGGCTACCTTTAATTCCGGAAAGTCCTTGGCGGCTTCTTCAAGTGAGATTCCCTTCATAGTTGCATCGATTGCCTGGCGAAAAGCCTTGGCTCCAGCGACTGGACCTTGCGGGTGGGCGTGGATGCCGCCGCCCGAACCAATAACGATATTGGGGCCCAAGTCCTTGATCACGTTCGGAACCATCTTGGGGGTGATGCCGCCGCTGGCCATGGGCCAGGAGGGTTTCAAATTGTAGCACGGGAAGGACAGATTCTGCGCCACACGCTGGAACTTCTCGGGCAACACAGGGGCCTTTCCGTACGGGGCGGGATGAACCACGATATCCGCGCCAGCCAGGCGTGGTAGTTTGCCTAACACCAGGTGAGAGCTCAGCCCGTGCCATTCAGAAGCGTACATTGCGCCGGCAACGTCCATATGGGCCAGGATGGGAACAGTAATTTTTGGATCCTCAGCCAGGGCGCGTAAAACGGTGAAACCGGTCGCCAGATAGTTCACCATGATACAGTTGACGCCCAAATCAACCGCGCGGTGTGCGTTGTCAAAGACATTGGGTATCTCGTCGGTGACATTGACGGCGTAAAGCGTATTTTCACCAGTGGTCTCGTACTTTTCCTTCACCGCTTCCATGTAGAGTTTAACACGTTTCGTGATCTCATTGAAGGAGGCGTTGGCGATCAATTCGTCGTCCTTAATGATGTCACAACCGCCCATGGCGGCCGCTTTGAACAAACCGGCGCCGACCTCGGGAGTATATCCGGTGCAGGGTTTGATCATGTTGTTCAACAGCGGGCGATCTTTCACGTTCAATATCTTGCGAATCCCGGGAATACCGAATTTCGGGCCCTGGAACCGGGCAACATACTTTTCGGGGAGGCGGACATCCAATACCTTGATCTTGCCGCCCATCGAAATGTTACCCACCACCGCGGTCAGCATCATTGGTAGTTGTGACCCGATATTTACTTCGGGGAAGGCAATCTGGATGATATATTGGCGGTCGGTAACATCGGGCGGGAGACCCCACTCATAATCGGGGATCTCATATGTCCCGATCACTTTGGCGATGTGCTTCCGACGGACTTCTTCAGTTTCGCCGGGAACAGCCAGCCAGGTGCCGGTCGATTGTTCGATGGCGAGCGCTGGAGCCAGCATGGGCACCGGAACCGATTTAGGAAAGGATACCAGGTAAGTAGCCACAAGATACTCAGAATAATCAACTCCTTCAGGCATCGCGATTGGCATTGATTCAACATCGATTGACTTCATTTTGTTCTCCTTTTTATCCAAATTTTTGTTTAGAGGCAACTTTTAAATCGTGCTTCGTTCACTTCGTGATATAGTCCCTGCAAACAACCATAAATCTTCTTGTATGTCTTGAACAACTCGTCATAGCACTTGCCATTACACGATTGCGGCAAGAATTCGCGGGTCACACGTACAACTTTTTTCAGAGATTGGAAATCTGGATAAATCCCCAGACCCACGGCCGCGGTGAGCGCCACACCGACAGCTCCAGCTTCCAGTGGGTTTGCCACAACTTCCAATCGTCGTCCAGTCACATCTGCGATAATCTGCATCCACGGGTTGCCACGCGCGCCGCCACCAATGATGCGCAAAACAGGCAACGGGAATTTAAATTTACTTTCCACGACCTCGATCAACCACCGCAGATTATAGGCAACACCCTCATAGACCGCGCGCAACATGTGCTCACGCGTGTGAGACGCGCTAAGGTTAAAAAATGTGGATCTGACAAAGGTATCGGATACGGGTGCCCGTTCGCCGTAGATCCAGGGAGTGCAAATGAGGCCGTCAGACCCCGCAGGCACCCGACCGGTTAACTCATCCATCAACGCATAAACGTTCTTCACCTTTGGATCAGATTTCTCTGCCTTGTAGAAATTATCTGCGATCCATTTCAAACAGGCTCCAGCTGTCTCCATTTCTGCCATCAAGAGCGCCTTTTCGGGCTGCGCTGACTGCATACATACGATTCCCTGGTCGCCGAGGAAGGGTTTAGAGGTGGAAACCGCCACCCAGCCGGACGTTCCCAGGTAGATGTGCCCATCGTTGTCCCCAACCGCTCCAGAGCCAACCGCCGCGCTCATCACATCGCCGCTGCCTCCAAAGACGGGGGTGCCTTCCAGTAAACCGGTCTCTTTGGCGGCTTCCCGGGTCAGATTGCCAACGTTATCAATCGAACGCGCCAAACGCGGGAACTTGGATTCATCCAGTCCAATGTACTTAATAATCCCTCGCATCCAATCTTTCTTGTCAAGTTCAAAACCAAAGGCCGAGGCGCATGACCATTCCATGACCTTTTCGCCGGTTTCACGGTAGGTCAGATAGCCATTAACGTCCAGGAAACAATCCATCTTGTTGTACAGCTCGGGTTCCCTTGCCTTGAGCCATAAAAGTTTTGGAAGGCCGTCTTTCCCGGATAAAGGAGTACCGGAGAACAGCGCAAAAACCTTTGGCCCCATGAATTTTGCCATCAATTGGGTGGCCTCTTCCGCCGCCCGTCCATCGAGCCAGATGATTGCGGGTCTCATCGGCTTTGGGTCGTTGCCGTTGAGCGGCACAATTCCCATCAATTGGGTAGTGTGCGCTATACCAATAATTTCCTTAGGCGATACCCGTGACTGCTTCATTACTTCCCGGGTGGTGGTTACAACAGCCTGCCACCAATCTTCAGGATCCTGTTCCGCCCAATCTGGATGAGGATAACTTGTTGGGTAAGGGCAAAACGATGTTGCACAAACATTTCCATTCACGTCGACCAAAACAGCTTTATTCCCACCCGTACCAGCATCATGAGCGAGGAAATATTGTTCCATATCGACTCCCTGACCGGCAAATTTGGTTATTGCATTGTTTGGTAAATATCATTATAATAATTTTGTTGAACTGTGCAACTGTGAGACACTGATTTTTTGTAAAAAAGAATAACTTCCGCAATTATTGGCTGGTAGATCTTCAATATCCACTCAGCTCTACAAACGCAGGAGAGAATCATGTTGATCTCAACAATCCGCCATTGTCAATGCCCAATTTGCCAGCAAGACGCCGATCACCCCGATAAAAAAATTCACCACCAGATCAACCTCATCCTCAGCGAGCTTGACGAGCAACAACGCCGTTGGTTCGTTGCTTTTGAAGCCTCGCGCATTGGGCGAGGCGGCGTCAGCTTAATGTCGCAGGTAACCGGCATGGATGAAAAAACTATCCACCGCGGACAGGTTGAATTGGAACAAGGTCTGGCCGGACGGCCCAAAGGTCGGGTGCGTCAGGTCGGCGGTGGGCGCCGTTTGATCGCGTCAAGTACCTCTGAATAAGGTAAAATGGGTAAATTCTTGACCGAGAGACTTTGATGTCCACACCAGCTCCCAATTTCGTATTAGACTTAGACCGCAACCTGCCGCAGACCATGCATGAACAGGCTCGCGACGCCATCGTTGCCGCCATCCGTTCTGGGCGGCCTGGTTTTTGCATCGGCGACAAATTGATCAACCAGGAGCTCTCGCGCCAAAATCCAATTCACCGAAACACCCTGGCGGCAGTGATGAGCGAACTCGTCCGCATGGGCTACCTGCGTCGTTTGCCAAACAAAGGTTTCGAAATTGTCCAACAGGAGCCGGAACGTCCTTCTTTGCTCACTCGCCATATACTTTCTTTAAGCGAAGTGGCTGAACGCGATAAAGTTGATTGCCATTCACAGTTGGTGGAGGAAGAAACAGGCATTAAACGTGTGCGGGAAATGACCGAATGCGCCGATAAGATCTGTAAAAATATGGGCTTGTCTATCAACGACACGGTGTCTGTCCTTACACGTTGTCGTTTGATGAAACGGAAAGAGGCTACCAGGTGGGACATGGTTGCCATCGAACAATCGTATTTTTCGACAGCGCTTGTGCCCACCCTGCTTGATAGCGCCATCCATCAAATAAAGGAAGAAGGTGATTCATCATTCTATCGTCTGCTCAGACGTATCTTTCCAAATGAAGAATTCTTCAAGGCACATTATGAGATCTCTTTGTCGCCGGTGCCAAAAACACTGGAAAAAAGCTGGATGGGAGAAACCGACAAACTGATTTCAGTCGTTTCCATCACTTACTGCTCTCAAGGAGCGGTCGAGATGACCCGTACCTGGTTCGACTCGTCAAAAGCTATCCTGACAGCAGGTTCGCTGGATGTAAAACTGGTGGAAACAGGGGGAGAGCAACTACCCCGCTTGCTTTTTAGTTCGTGATCGCTTGGAACATAAATGCCCATTCCTGTTCTTTGAAAGCGAGTCCGTTATGAAAAGTGAAGAGTACCGCCTGTACCCATACCGCTGGGTAGTCCTTGCAGCTTTCATGTTCATCAATCTCATGATCCAGGTGTTGTGGATCTCTTATTCCCCTGTCACTAAAGACGCGGCTTCCTTTTTTGGAGCTACGGATTTGAAAATTGGCCTCCTGGCCATGGTTTTTATGATCGCCTTTTTGCCTTTTTCGATCCCGGCATCGTGGGCCATTGATTCACTTGGTTTTCGGAAAGCCGTTGGGGTTGGTGCTCTGATGATGGGTATTTTTGGTTTTCTGCGTGGTTTTGCCGGCTCAAATTACACCCTGGTACTTTTATGCACTATCGGTATCGCCATCGCCCAACCCTTTCTGATGAACTCATGGACAACTCTCCCAGCCCACTGGTTTGAAAAAGAATTCCGTGCCACCGCTGTCGGTCTGATCACGCTTTCCAGTTTGTTGGGTATCGCCCTGGCGATGGCGATAACCCCGATGCTCTATGAAAAACTTGGCAACCTGGCAACTGTACAAATGGTTTACGGCTCCGTTGGTCTGGTCGCGGCAATATTGTTCATCTCACTGGCTCGCAACGATCCTCCCACACCCCCTTGTGTTGATGACCAGACCACCCGTGCTCTGGTCCTGGATGGTTTGAAAAGTCTGGTGAAAACAAAAATGTTCTGGCTGTTGGCATTCATCCAGTTCATGGGAATGGCTATTTTCAACGGAATTACGACCTGGATTGAACCGATCGTCCGCGGGCGCAATTACAACTCGGAACAGGCCGGTTACTTTGGCGCGTTGATGTTGGTTGGCGGCGTCATCGGCGCGGTCGTCCTGCCTTCATTCTCGGATAAAGAACACAAACGTCGCAAATACCTTCTCATTGGTCTGGCGGTCGCCATTCCATTTTTGATCGGTCTAACGTATTTGTCTTCATACGCAGGGCTTTTGGTCAGTTCTTTTGGCCTGGGGTTCTTCCTTACTGCCTGCAATCCAATCATCATGCAATTTGCCACCGAAGTAACTTTCCCAGTTCCTGAAGGGACCTCAAACGGTTTGCTGCAGTTATGCGGGCAAATCTCGGTGGTCTATGTTTATCTGATGTCTGCAATGAAAACCGCCAATGGATCGTTCACCCCATCAATGATACTGGCTGCTGTGTTGCTCGTGGGGTGTGTTTTCGTATCCCTGTTCTTGAAGGATCCCAAACCCATCGCACGGAAGGTCTAGTTCTTTAATCGTAAGGCGCTGATTACACTGGAATAAATAGAGTGTGATGATCTCTCATCACACTCTTTTCTTTCACAAACCCGCTTCTCCCTTTTTAAACTGGGTGCGATACAGGTGGGCGTACAAACCAGGTTGAGCCAGCAATTCCTTGTGAGTACCCCGCTCAACGATGTGGCCCCGATCCACAACCAGGATTAAATCCGCAGCCAGGATGGTGCTGAGTCGGTGCGCGATGACAATACTGGTACGCCCGGTCATCACCCGTTTGAGTGCCTCCTGGATCAACGCCTCAGATTCGCTGTCGAGGCTACTGGTGGCTTCATCCAACACAAGGATACGCGGGTCCTTGAGGATGACACGCGCCAGAGCGATGCGCTGCTTTTCACCCCCGCTGAGTCGGTATCCGCGTTCACCCACCACCGTCTCGTAACGATCTGGCAGATCATTGATGAAACTGTGGATATTGGCCGCCCGGCAAGCCTCTTCCAATTCCGCTCCAGTAGCGTCAGCTTTGGCGTAGAGCAAATTGGTACGAATTGTGTCGTGAAATAGGGTGGTTTCCTGGGTGACCATTCCTATCTGCCCGGCGATCGAGTCCAACGTGAGGTTTCGCAGATCATGACCGTCGATCAGGATCCTTCCCTGAGTGGGATCGTAGAGACGTGGTAACAGATAAGTGAGGGTTGTCTTCCCGGCTCCACTAGGCCCCACAAGCGCGGCAAGTTGACCGGGATGCACATGAAAACTGACATCCTCCAGGGCGTATCCCCGTGCCTGGCTGTGAGTCTCTGTTTCTTCCTCCTTTGTTTCCATTTCTTTTCCCGAAAACACTGCCGTGACATTTTCGATGCTGCCATAACGATGGACGTCGCTCAAAAAATGCTCGTCACCTTGTTCATACTTGAAAGAAACATTCTCAAACAAGATGTCCCCTTTTACATCCTTCAATTCCATTGCCGCAGGCTTTTCTTGAATTTCAATAGGCAGGTCAAGCACCTCGAACACTCGCTCAAAGCTGACAACCGAGGTTGAGAAATCAACAGGGGTATTGGACAATCCTTGCAGCGCGCCATACAAATTACCCAGATAAGACCCAAATGCCACGATCGTTCCCACGGTGAAAGCTTCCTTTATGACAAAATAACCGCCCAGTCCATAGACCAACGCGACTCCCACTGCGCTGATGAATCCGACGATCGCGATGAAAATAGAACCCATGTATGCCCGGTTGATCCCCATGCTGCGAACATCGCTAGCCCTGGCGCTAAACCGTTTCACTTCCTGTTCCTTTTGTCCAAACAGCTTGACCAGGATCGCCCCACCAATGTTGAGAGTTTCATTCATCATGGCGTTCATTTGGGCGTTGGTTTCCATCTGTTTATGAGCGATCGTCCGCAGTTTGACACCGAGTTTTTTGGTGGCCACGAGAAATAATGGCATGATCACCATTGAAATGAGAGTGAGTCGCCATTCCAGGCTGAACATCATGATCAGAACGGCGACCGCTTGAATAGTGTATGAAACCATGTTAACAATCGTGCTGCTGACGGCAGTCTGCGCCCCAACCACATCGTTGTTCATTCGGCTCATCAACTCGCCAACATGCGTATTGGTGAAGAACCTTAGCGACATACGTTGCAACCGTTCGTAAAGAGCAACACGTAAATCGAAGATCACACCTTCGCCGATCATGGCTGTTATACGCCGTTGCAGAACACTCAACAATGCACCAATAATTGGAACCAGTAATAGCCCTAGTGAAAGCCATAAGAGCAAATGGATATTCTTCTCGGGAATAGCTTTATCGATCAAAGTCCTCAGCAGTAACGGATTTACCAGATTGATCCCGGTCATTACCAGGATCAGAACTAATAAAATGGCTAGCGATCTTTGATAAGGTCTTGCGTATGTGAAAATCCGCTTCAGTAACGTTTTTGTGATTTTTGGCTTCTCATCCGTACCATGAACAACACTATGCAATGGGCCGTGCATTGACATTTTTCGCTCCATAATGGGAATGACTATCGTTGAGAATACCACAAAACATACAGCTTGTCGTTTTAAAGATATTCTGTGGCACGAACCAATAAATGTCTGTATAATAATCATGTAATTTGTGGTAATTATCGCGTTCAATTACTTTTGGAGGAAATTATGGCTGCACAATTTGAGATCAAAGATGCAAAAGGTGGACAGTTCATGTTCGTACTGAAGGCGGCAAACGGTGAACCCATCCTTTCCAGCGAGACCTACAAATCAAAGGAAGGCGTAAAGAACGGGATTGAATCTGTCATGAAAAACGCAGTTCTGGCAGATGCTTATGAATTAAAGATCGCCAAAAACAAGCAGGCCTACTTTGTGCTCAAAGCTGCCAACCACCAGGTGATCGGCACAAGTGAAATGTACTCATCTGAATCAGCTGCCAAAGACGGCATGGCTGCGGTCAAGAAAGCCGCGCCTGGCGCCAAAGTAGAAGATCTGACCAAGTAAAATTAAAACAGTTGCAATGATCCCCGGTTGCGCCGGGGATCTCCTTTTAATCAGGGAGCGAGAAAACTTCAAGCCTTTATCAATCGATATTCTGTTGTGTTCAGAAGATTAACATCCATCACGCAATTAAGCAGGTTTGTTCACCAACAATCCCGGAAAAAGGGCAATTATCAATAACCAAGATATATACTAAATATGTGATTTTGGTGTCGGAAAACACAAAATTTTTATCGATTTTAGTTTATGATGTGTTACAAATGACAACATCCATCTCTGAATTTGTATACGAAAAAAGTCTTGCGATTATTGGAAATACGTTCACCAGAATGGATCTCGCTATTGAACTGATAAGGTGCGGGGTTACAGTCACATTTAATCCACAGCTAATAGAGGATGGCAGATTCGGTTTGTTGCTGGTTAACCTGGAAACTGAGAATGTCTCATTGCTCGAAAAGCTAACCAGATCGAAAACTACCTGGATCGTCTGGTGCCATGGCTCGGCAGACCTCATTTCTCAAGCCTACGACGCTGGCGCATTGGCTGTCTTTCCGCAGGAAACCCAAACGCAAACCCTTTGCCAATTCATTGAGCGCCACCTTGCAAATTTGTCAAATGAAGCCAGTTCTACCCTTGTCCATAGTGATTTGATACAACGCCGCTACCGACGTGGGGATTTCATCTTGCTGGATGCCGATATGGTATTGTCGATTGAAGATGGCATTATCGCACGAATGATGATCCATCAAGATGGTTGTCAAGTGTTGCTTGGTCTTTTCGGGAGGAATGATCTGATTTTTCCCCACCCGGCTGATAATTGCTATATCCAATTGGTCGCGCAAAATGATTGCATCGTTAAGATAGAATCACTTGCAGTAGCAGAAAAAAGAACGGGGTTCACTCAGGATTTACGATTCTGCCTTCAGAAGGTGGAAGCCTGGGCAGCCATGCAGGCTCGCCCACACCTCGACCAACGTTTGTTGGGAATCCTTTCGTTACTTGCAGAGGAATTCGGGCAAAACAACGAACAGGGACGAGTGATCAATTTGCGGCTGACCCATGCGCAATTAGCACTGGCAATCGGGTCAACACGGGCCACAGTTACGCGAACCATCAGTGACCTTAAACTGCAGAACAAATTAACCACCATCGGCACAGAGGATGGTGAACGTTTCTGTCTCCTCGCATGGGAAAAATGTTCTCATTTTCCGAGTGAGTGAAAAATGTATCCATTGACACAGGAAATTTGTTTGATATTTTACCAACCAAGACACAGATCTGCACTTCGCCTTTGTTCGGGTTGAGATATATTACTATGATTGATCATAAGGAGCAAAGGTGAAAATGTATAGAAAAATTCTAATAATTCCAGTAATGATCGCTATGCTAGTAATAAATTCTGCTTGCCAGAGTACAACGTCCGCAAACAGCGTATCGGGCAAACCGACTATTATGGTGACGTATTCCATCCTCGGCGCGGTAGTGAAGGATCTGGTGGGAGATCAAGCCAACGTAGTGGTCTCGATGCCCAATGGACAGGACCCACACGAATGGGAGCCTTCGGCGCGGGATATTGAAACGCTGACCCATGCCGACCTGGTCGTTCAAAATGGTCTGGGACTCGAAGGCGGCATGGAAAAGGCGCTGGCCCAGGCGAAAGAAGCTGGAGTGACCATCTTTACAGCATCAGACCATATCACCGTTCGCAAGATGGGTGTAGGGGAAGGTATCCCCTCTGGCGATCCGGATCAAGCCATCGGCGCTGACGACCCCCATCTCTGGGTGGATCCAATCGCCATCAAACAGATTGTTGCTGCCCTGTCAGACACACTGAAAGCCGACCTCAACCTGGATGTCTCAACGCGAGCCGTCGATCTCGAAACGCGCCTGGATCAATTGAACCAGACCATCACCGACAAGGTGAACACCTTACCACAGGATCAACGCAAGCTGGTTACAGGTCATGAATCTCTGGGATATTTTGCTGAACGTTACGGATTTAAACTAGTTGGAGCCATTGTTCCTAGTTTGACCACCCAGGCTGAGATCTCCGCTTCTGAACTCTCTGCGCTAAAAACCCTGATTGAAAAAAATCACGTGAAAGCCATTTTCACTGAATTGGGAACACCCCCTGCCGTTGCCGAAAGCATTGGCAAGGAAACCGGCGTTCAGGTCGTGTCAGTATCCACACACATTCTTCCGGAGGATGGTTCCTACTTTACCTTCATGAATGAGTTGAGTGAAACAATCATTAACGCCCTAAAATGAGTCTGAAGGTTTGATAAAATAAATCCATGAGTTGGTTGATCGAACCCTTCGCGTCAAATGCGTTCATGCTACGCGCGCTCATCGCCGGCGCGCTGGTTTCGATTGTCTGCGGCGTTGTTGGTACTTATATTGTGCTGCGTGGGTTAGCATTTATCGGCGATGCGTTGGCGCATGGCGTCTTGCCGGGTGTCGCGGTTGCTATCCTGCTTGGAATACCCGGCATCATCGGCGCGGCGGTTAGCGCCGTGGTAATGATCGGCGGCATCAGTGTAATCACACGCAAGTCCAACCTGTCTTCAGATACCGCGATCGGATTACTCTTCATCTCCATGCTTGCGTTGGGGGTAATCATTGTTTCGCGTTCCACCTCCTTCTCAGGCGACCTGGTGCGAATTCTTTTTGGTGAGATTCTAGGTATCAACACCCAATCGGTCATTCTTCAAGCCATCGCCACAGTAGTGATTCTTATTACTGTTGCCATCTGTGAACGTCCTTTCCTGCTTTTGTGCTTCAACCCCGAACAGGCACAGATCTCCGGTTTTTCCTCACGGTTGTATCACAACATCATGCTGGCAATGATCGCCCTGGCGGTGGTCATTTCATTTCAAACAGTAGGCACGATGCTGGTCTTTGGTATGCTTATTGCTCCAGCAGGAGCAGCCGCGCTTCTTGCCCGCCGCATCCGAACCATGATGGTTTATTCTTCGTTGTTTGGCTTGGTCTCTGTCTTCAGCGGACTTTTAATTAGCTATTTCTTTAATTTCTCGGCTGGTTCAACCATTGTACTGGTTGCGTCTCTCATCTTTTTTGCCGTGCTTCTGTTTAAAACCATTCAAAACTCACGGCAGAAACAGAAAGCTGTGATCTCTCATGACTGAACCCTTGAAGACTTCCTCACCAGTCATCAGTGCCAGATCATTGAACATTGGCTATCGAGATGAAACCATTGTGTCAGACATCAATTTCACTCTGGATAGGCATCAATCATTAGCTCTCATCGGCACCAATGGTTCGGGTAAATCGACCCTGCTTAAGACGTTGGTTGGATTACTCCCCGCTGTGAGTGGATCACTTGAGGTGTTCGGCCAGAACCCCGGTCTGGTTACACGGCGCATTGCTTATCTCAGCCAGTTCCAGTCCTCGGGCTTCATCCTTCCCCTGCGCGCGGTCGATGTGGTGACCATGGGAAGATACGCCAACGCAGGACTTACCGGAAGACTCTCGGGGGAGGACCAGGACATTGTCCAAACTTCAATGAAGCGGATGGGGGTCGAAAAATTGCGTGACAAGACTCTTCGTTCACTCTCCAGCGGTCAACAACAGCGAGTATATATTGCGCAGACTTTGGCTCGTCAGGCTGACCTGCTGATTCTAGATGAACCCACCACCGGATTGGACGCAGCCGCTAGAGAGATCTATCAGCAGATGTTGCGGGACGAATTGTGCCGCGGTGCCAGCATCGTCGTAGCTACGCATGATATTCAAGAGGCTATGGATTGCAGCCTGACTATGCTGCTGGCCCGCAAGGTCGTTGCTGTCGGACGCGGTGAAAAAGTCGTCACTCCCGAAGCCCTGCTGCAGACCTTCGGTATCACGATAACGCTTGGCAAGAAACCCGGTATCACAGTGATCGAGAGGGAACACAGTCACGATCACCCCTGCGACGATTAACCCTGCTTGACGGGCATTCCCGGACACCTTACAATCAAAAACCGATCGAATGTATCATCACAAACGTATCAAAAATGGAAACCCTCATTAAAAATATCTCGCGCTGATTCTGAAGATAATAACTGTTGCAAAATTATGCACACCGATATCAAATATAAATTGGTCATCAAATTTTCTGGTCATCTTTGTCGGAAATGGCAAAATAAACCAATGTCATTGGAGAATCATTCTATGCGGAAACTCATTTCAACAAACATTATTATCATCATGGTGTTATCCATGCTTTCTGCATGCGCCACTGCCACGAAGGTAAACTGCAAGACAAAGATCGGTGTCGTCGATGGAATGGGAAATTCCGTCTGTCTTGCTGCTCCGGCTCAAAAGATCGTTTCGATCTCTCCCTCAGCCACTGAAACGCTCTTTGCCATTGGCGCCGGCAACCATGTGATTGGACGGGATAGTCTTTCAGATTACCCCGAAGAAGCGCAGTCCGTGGTTGACATCGGCGAAACCACCGGGACCGATTTCATCACTGCCGTGGTGGACTTGAAACCCGACCTGGTCGTTGCCGGGGATGAGATCACCATTGACCAGGTGGCTGAACTGCAAGCCCGGGGATTGACTGTTTATTTCATTAACTACCCTAAGGATTTCGAGGGGTTGTATCAAACCATCAGGAATATTGGCTCATTAACTGGGAAGGACTCCGAAGCCGATGATCTGGTGCAATCACTTGCCGCGAGAGTAATAAAAGTCCAGACAGATGTTAAGAAGATTACCAATCAACCAGTGGTCTACCTGGAACTTGGAGCTACTGACCCCAACAACCCTGTCACCAGCGGTCGCGGTACAATGACCGACCTAATGATAAGCATGACGGGCGGCAAGAACGCCGGATCGTCACTCAAAGGTAACCGCGCTCAAATTAGTTTGGATGAATTAATCAAGCAAAACCCAGATCTCATCCTGCTAGCAGATTCCGGTGATACTGGAATTGGTCTTGCCCAGATCAAAGCGCGCCCGGGTTGGTCTGAAATTAAAGCAGTCAAGAACAGCCAGATCTACTCGGTAAACAGCGACCTTTTCAAGATCGCGGGACCACGTCTGGTGGATGGTTTGGAATTGTTATTGAGATTGATGCATCCCGAGCTGTATCGCTCCACAGCCAATTAAATTCCATCTGACTACGATCAACCATCATAACCCGCGTTGCACGAAATCAATTCAGGCAACGTGGGTTTTTCACAAAAAAGCTGCATCCACCGTTAATCGCTGGAATCAGCTCGTCAACTCGCTTGACGATTGAAGTTGAATGCCATACAATATATTTACAATTGAATAGACTTCTAGGTGCCTCCTCCCCCGGATGGGAGAGCTTAAAGGCGAAACCGGTGCAAGACCGGTGCTGACGCGCAACTGTAATTCGGAGAAATCTGATAAGCCAGGTCGCCCGCCCAGAAGTGTGTAACCACGATCTCGCTGATAGGAGGTGGACACTCGCTAGTATTATGTCAAAGTCTCCCCCGGTACGCAGCCGGGGGATTGTTGTTAATTTGATTTCAAAATTTGGAGAATTCATGAATAAGCGATTTATTTCCTGCATCAGTATGATGCTTGTAATCTTCCTGGTCACTTCATGTTCCGCAACAGCCCCAACCCTCACAGCAACCGTGACAGGCATTCCAACAGTTGTGGATCAAACCATCACGATGACCGACGGACTCGGACGAACGGTAACCCTCGCTGCGCCTGCCCAACGGATCGTCTCAATGGCTCCCTCGGCCACTGAAATCCTCTACGCGATTGGCGCCGGTGACCAGATGGTTGGCCGAGATAGTTTTTCCGATTTCCCCACTGAAGCCGCCAATCTGACGGACGTCGGAGGTTCAATGAATGAGTATTCGTACGAGACAATTACTTCACTGAACCCTGACCTGGTGATTGCTGCTGGTATCAACACTACCGATCAGGTTAAAGCTCTTGAGGATTTAGGGTTGACCGTCTATTACATCGCCAACCCCACCGATTTTGACGGACTCTATCAGATCATCGAAGATGTCGGTAAATTGACCGGCCGCAGCGAAGAAGCCACCACGCTCACAGACTCTTTGGCGGAACGAGTGAAAACAGTGAAGGATAAAATTGCTACAGCGACCGACACACCAGTAGTATTCTATGAACTGGACGGCTCCGATCCAGCCAAACCCTGGACGAGCGGTCCCGGTACTTTTGTGGACATGCTCATCACCATGGCTGGTGGCAAGAATGTCGGCTCTGCCTTAAGTGGAAGTTGGGCACAGATCAGTATCGAAGATTTGCTCATCCAGAACCCCGACATCATCATCCTGGGCGATTCCGCATATGGCATGACACCCGATCAGGTGATGATACGAACTGGTTGGGAAAATATCAAAGCCGTTACAGATAGTCAGATCTACGTATTCAACGATGACCTGGTCACTCTCGCGGGTCCACGTTTGGTAGACGGCCTCGAAGGTCTGGCAAAACTGATCCATCCGGAACTATTCAGATAATCGCGATTACCAATGAAAAAGATCAACCCGTTCATCTTTAGTGTAGTTTTCGTCCTTCTGGCCGCAGGTTTGAGCTTGATGGTGGGCAGTACCAACATTCCTCTACGCACGATGTTTGATGTCATCATCAACGCGCTCAAAGGGACGACTTCCACGCTTGACCCGAACGGAGTTTACGCGACCATTTTATTCAACCTGCGCCTGCCCCGGCTGATGCTCTTGATCCTAGTCGGGGCGTCGCTGGCTGGCAGTGGAGCAGCCTATCAGGGTCTGTTCCGCAACCCTCTCGCTGACCCCTACCTGATCGGTGTCGCCTCGGGTGCTGGCTTGGGAGCCGTGGCTGCCATGACTATCCAATGGCCTTATTCCACCCTGGGATTGCTGGCGATTCCCCTGGCTGCGTTGCTCGGAGGAATGGCGGCAGTTCTGGTAGCGGCAATGCTGGCCAGGGTGGGGAAGACCGTCCCCACCACGAACTTGATCCTGGCGGGAGTGGTCGTCAGTTCTTTTTGCACCGCGGTATCTTCGCTTTTAATGATCAACGCCAGTGGTGAATTACGCCGCGCCCTGGTCTGGTTGCTCGGTGGCGCCACCAGCAGTGGATGGTCGCCTGTACTGGCAGTGTTGCCTTACGCGCTCATCGGCGGGATTACGTTGCTGGCCATGGGGCATCCATTGAATGTCCTCCAGTTCGGTGACGAGCAGGCCAAACAACTCGGTGTTCCCACCACTCGGGTGCGTGTCTTGACCATCCTGGCGGCCACGATGATGACCGCTGCTGCGGTCGCATACGCTGGCATCATCGGTTTCGTCGGACTGGTAGTTCCCCACCTGGTCCGTATGTTGTGGAGTGGTGACTACCGAAAACTCATTCCGTTGTCCTTTCTATTTGGCGCGGGATTGCTCTTGGTGACCGATGTCGCTGCCCGTACCGTCATGGCTCCACAAGAGATCCCCGTTGGAATTATCACGTCGCTCATCGGGGCGCCGTTCTTCCTGTGGATCTTGCAGCGAACGAAATCGCAGAATTATTGGTGACACATGCTGAATGTTGAAAATATTGAAGCAGGATACGGCGATCACACCGTGCTGCGAGGTGTCAGTTTCGATCTGCAGCCCGGTGAACTGTTGGCCATCATTGGGCCGAATGGTTCTGGTAAATCGACTCTCATTCGCGCGCTCAGTGGTGTATTACCGCTCCTCGCGGGGAGCATCCGCGTTGACGGCAGAAATATCAGCCAAATTCACGATCAGGATCGAGCACGGTTAATCGCCGTGGTGCCACAGGCACGCAATCTGCCTTCAGCCTTTACTGCCCGTGAAGTGGTTGCTTTGGGTCGGACTCCTCATTTGAACTGGCTTGGGCAGCTTTCTCAAAGTGATGAGGTAATAATAGACGAAGCTATGCGGCAGACAAATACCGCTGCATTCGCAAACTCTCTGGCCAACGAACTTTCCGGCGGCGAGCAGCAACGATTGTTGCTGGCACGCGCGCTGGTGCAGCAAACTCCCGTGCTTTTGATGGACGAACCTACCACCCATCTTGATCTACAATTCCAATACGGACTAATGCAGCATATCCATAGTCTGGCTCACCCACCGTCTGCCAAACAGGCTGCCCGCGCTGTTCTCATCGGTCTGCACGACCTCAACCTGGCGTACGCTTATGCCGACAAGGTAGCCATGTTGGTATGCGGCAAAATCACACACTTCGGTAGTCCTGAAGAGGTGCTGCAACCCGGAATTTTGAGCGAAATCTATAACGTCCCCATGGTTCAATTGAAGGACCCGAATAACGGCAAGGTAGCATTCCTGCCTAAATAGATCTAGTGGCAATTCATGATTTGCCACTAGATAAATGACGCCAATCTTTTTCCCAGTATGATTTGCTACACAACTTTGGTATACACGTTAAACACTGGCGGGTGTTCGAGATGCTGCTTGACCTTGCATTGATCGGCGGAACGGATAAGGGCTTCATAATATTTGGCAGGAAAATCAGGTGGCACCTGAATCTCAAGATCAATAGAGCCAACCATTCCAGTGGGTTGGTAATTTACCTTTTGTAAAATGCGAATACCTTCTGTCGGCAAGTCTCGTGATCTGCAAAACCCAAGCACATAAATACCAGCGCAGGTTCCGATGGAAGCCAGGAAGACCGCGAAAGGTGTTGGAGCGCTATCCTCACCCCCGCCCTGGATAGGCTGATCTGTTTTTACTGTATGAGAAGCGAAATGGGCGTCCACTTTGGCGCCACCGGGAAAATCGATGATTAATTCCATGGTTATGTCTCCTTGTCAAATATTTTGATGCAAATCTGCACGTCGGGTGACATCCATTTTACTTTGGTTTCAAATATGTTGTTTGTCATCAATCCAGAAGAGCATGTTGTCTTTCCATCGTGAGCTTTGTCGAAGTGAATGGGACGTTTGCCACTTTATCACCTGGTCACTTGAAAGTAATATTTTTGAATGCGGCGAAGGAATTTATTTCTCCTTTCGATTTTCAAAGGTCTGGATAAGGAACAACAAAATTTGTTGCTGCCTTTGATTGCTATTCGGAGATTTTCCGCTGGCGAGACGATCTTTCACCAGGGTGACCGCGCCGACAAGTTATACGTGCTCGAATCGGGGATGGTGGATATCGTGTTTCAGCCAGATGACAGCACTGAATTGTTAGTAGCCAGTCTCACCAGTGGCGGCGTTTTCGGTTGGTCATCCACCCTGGGGCATGATATTTACACTTCATCTGCTTATACAATCATTGACAGCGAAGCCTACTGCTTTTCAGGCTCTGAACTCAAGAATTTATGCTTGAAACACCCCAAAACCGGTGAGATAATAATAGACAGACTGGCATTGACAATAGCGAAACGCGTTGAAGTGACTCATGCATCGGTCATGAACGTACTCAGCCAGGGAATGAACCTCAGGTATTATTATTAAGCTCAAGGAGACGAAAATGTCAGACCCGGCACCTTCATTCTCCGAGAACGAACAGATGAAGGGGTTAATCGAGCAGTTGAACGCGTACATCACCACCTACCACGGTGGCTCGGTCGAATTGGTGAGTTATGACGGCAAGATTGTAAAAATAAAACTGGGAGGTGCCTGCCTGGGTTGCCCACTTTCGCCTATCACCGTCAAAGGTTGGGTGGAAGGAACGGTCAGGCAATTCTTTCCCAACATTGATAGAGTTGAAGCTGTGAACTAAAAAACTGCGTTTTCGCAGTTTTTTATTCCAAATAGATTGCTACTTTTTCGCCTTCATCGTCATCCACCACTTCCAACACCTGGCCGGTAACTCCGCGCCGGATGTAATCATTGATCTGTTGCATGTTCAGTTCGTGCATATCGGTGGAAAGGTGCGCCCCCATCTTCAAACCGGTGGACATGAGATTGGCAGGAAGTTTAACATTCACGCGGGTTTTGCCACTGGTCAGATCCGTTACCATTACACGAATCCAACGCGGCGTCTGCGAGCTGTTGGGCTGTTCCGAAGGTTTGGGGAAATTTGGATCTTCACCACAACATAGCATGCTCGCGCCCTCAGCGGCACTGATCTTGCCGTCTTCGATCATTTGCAGAACACGCAATCTCTCTTCCGGAGTGATCATTTGGTTACTCTTTTCTTAAGATAATTTTACACTATAGGAAGGCTTTTTCGTCCAGGGCAGGATAAGTGTTTTTTAACCTTCACACAGGCAGGATCTGCCTTTTGTGGTTGTGGTAAGATAAAATAGGAACGGAATCCATGCCCTCTTTGAACCCATTTTCATTAATCCTTGCTCTTGGCGCCAGTTTTGGCCTTTTCAGGATCGCTCTGGCGAGCAAACCTGCCCAGCGTCTGGATTGGCTTCTGGTTGGCCTCTTTACGCTGGTTGGAGCGCTAATCGGTTCCCGCCTGGGATACACTCTTCTTCATACAAGTTACTTCATGGCACACCCTGTCGAAATCGCGCAATTTTGGTTGGGCGGTTTCACCTGGGAAGGCGCGCTCGGCGGCGGGCTGCTTTTCCTCTTCTTTGCCAAATTGATCTGGCAATGGCCGTTTCTCAACCTGCTTGATCGCATCAGCCTGTTGCTGCTGCCCATGGGATTGGCCGGCTGGCTGGGTTGCTGGCTCACCGGCGCGGGTTACGGTCAGATCCTGACCACGGGATCGTGGTGGGGTATCCAAACTCTGGATGAAACCGGAACCTCTGCGCTTCGCACACCAGTACAACCGTTAGCTGCCATCAGTCTGGTGGTCTTTATGGGCTTCGCCGAATTACTATTGTATCCCTCTCAGACTACAGGAAAAAAAGGATTTGTCGCTGGATTGATCTTTAGTGCCGACATGCTGCTCTTCTCCTTTTTGCGCGCTGACCCCACGCTGACCTGGCAGAATTTGAGAATTGAGACCTGGGTGGCAATGTTATATACTTTAGCTGGCGCTGTTGCCTTGATCTGCCTGCTTCTGCATGAGCGGAAGGGCGACGAAAAGTCAGAACAAAGGTACCAGCCAATTAATGATTTTTTCGCACGAATCTTTGCAAAGAAAAGAAAATCACATGAAACTGAATCTGGCACTCGCGCAAATCAATACCGTCCTCGGCGACGTCGACAAGAACCTGACCAAACACCTGAAGCTGATTGAAGAAGCTCGCCAGGGTGGTGCTGAACTGGTGATCTTCCCCGAACTTTCCCTTACAGGTTACGTTCTTCAGGATCTGGTCCCGACTGTTGCCCACAAAGTGGATGACACTGACCCGATCTTCCATCAACTATTAGCCGCGAGCCGCGATATCGACATCATGGTTGGTTTCGTGGAAGAGGACGTGCGCAACCGTTTCTACATCGCTTCAGCTTATCTCTCCGCCGGCAAAGTGCTGCATGTGCACCGCAAGGTTTACCTGCCGACTTACGGTTTGTTCGATGAAGGCCGCTTTTTTGCCTGGGGCGATGGCGTCAGTGCCTTCGACACCCGCTTCGGGCGGGTGGGGATGCTCATCTGCGAGGACTTCTGGCATGCCTCTCTACCTTACTTGCTCTGGCTTGACGGTGCCGACATCTTCCTTTTTGCCTCTGCCAGCCCCGGACGCGGGCTGCCGCACGCCAATGAATCCGCTCAACCCGGTCGCCTTGATTCGGCACGCTGGGTGGATGAGATCAACCGCGCCTACGCCGGATTGTTCACCTCGTTCGTTGTCCACACCAATCGGGTGGGCTACGAGGATGGCTTGAACTTCTGGGGCGGCGCCAGCGTCTACGACCCAGACGGTGTGTCTCTAATTCACGGTCCACAGCATGAAGAAGCGCTCACATTCGCCGAACTCGACCTCAACCAATTGCACCGCACACGCGCCCGCCTGCCGCTGCTGCGCGATGAACGTACCGCGATGGTACAGCGTGAACTACAGCGCATTCTCAACTCAAGGCAGGGTAAATGATCCTCGCGTATCCGTATCCTTTTCGATCTATTCGGTATGAAATCTCAGGAGGAGACAATGTCTGACCTTTCCATCGATACCGGTTTGGCGCGCAAGATCCTAACGGGATTCATCAAGACCGAGATCTCACGAGCTGGATTCAGCAAGGCCGTGCTTGGACTTTCGGGCGGCATCGACTCAGCACTGGCCTGTTACCTGGCCGCAGAAGCCCTCGGCGCTGAAAACGTGATGGCAGTGAGAATGCCCTACAAAACCTCGTCGCAGGATTCGCTTGACCACGCCCAGCTCGTCATCGACGCGCTTAAAGTTCAGTCGCTCACCATCCCAATCACCGAGATGGTCGACCCGCTCATCAACCGCTTCCCGGAAATGGACCCGCGCCGAAAGGGTAACATCATGGCACGTCAGCGTATGATCATCCTCTTCGACCAGTCCGAAGCCTTCAAGGGATTGGTGATCGGCACCGGCAACAAGACCGAAATCCTGCTCGGCTATTCCACCCTCTACGGCGATTCAGCCTGTGCCATCAACCCGTTGGGTGACCTTTATAAAGCCCAGGTGCGTCAGCTTTCGCGCGACATGGGCGTGCCCGCTGCCATCATCGACAAGGCTCCCTCTGCTGATTTATGGGTGGGTCAGACCGACGAGAAAGAACTCGGCTTCACTTACGAAGAGGCAGACAAGATCCTCTCGCTGCTCATCGACCAGCGTTATACGCCGCAGGAATGCGTCGATGCCGGTTTTAGTGAAGACTTCGTGCGCGCGGTCATACAGCGCGTGCGCCGCAACCAGTTCAAACGCGTTCTCCCTCCAATAGCCAAACTGAGCAACCGCACCGTGGGTTACGACTTCTTATATCTTCGGGATTGGGGCACCTAAAAACCGAATGTTTTTCAAAAATTTTCTACGTATTCCCCCCGCCCTGCAAAATAATCGGCGCTACGCGGTCTACTGGGCGGGTTTATTGATCTCGAATGCCGGTTCCCAGATGCAGGTCTGGGCCATTTTTTGGCACCTACGCGTCTTGAGTGACGACCCCATCGTCGTCAGCGGTATCGGCATCGTCAAATTTTTACCCATTCTCGTCTTCGCGCTTATTGGCGGTCTGGTGGCAGACACCTTCGATCGACGCAGCGTGGTTTTCATCACCCAGGCGATAATGCTGGTGGTAGCCACTATCCTGGGCATGCTCACCTACAACGGCTCGATTCAGTTGTGGCATATCTACGTGCTGGTTGCCATCCAGGGCATCGCCGTCTCGTTTGACGGCCCGGCGCGCCAATCGATGGTACCCAACCTGGTGCCGCGTAAGGACCTGCCTAGCGCCTTTGGATTGCAGTCCATCGCCGGGAACGTCGGCGCGGTGGTCGGCCCAGCTCTGTGCGGAATCATCATCGCCTCACTCGGTCTGCAGTGGATCTACTGGATCAACGCGGTCTCGTTCCTGGCGGTGCTCTTCGCGCTAATCTACATGGGGCCGGTGGCCAGTCCGCGCAGCCTGCAGCCCAGCGGCGAACATGGCTTCCTCAAGAAACTCAATTTTTCCGAGATCCCGGCCGGGATCAGGTTCATCCTCGGTCATCCCATCATCCTTTCGAGTATGATCCTCGACTTCATTGCCACCTTCTTTTCGTCGGCCAACACACTGATGCCCTTCATCGCCACGGACGTGCTGCACACCAACGAGATCGGCTACGGCTGGCTCTCGGCAGCCCAGTCCATTGGCTCGGTGACAGTGGCGGTGATCATGGCTCAGTCGGTGGGGGTGCGCAAGCAGGGCAAACTGCTACTCTGGGGCGTGGGAATCTTCGGTGCGGCCACCGTTCTCTTCGGCCTGTCGCGCAGCTTCGCCCTCACCATGTTGGCGCTGATCATCATCGGTGCCGGGGACGCCATCAGCACGGTGCTGCGCAACACCATGCGTCAGCTTCAGACCCCCGATGAGATGCGCGGACGTATGGTGAGCATCAACCAGATCTTCTTCGCCGGCGGTCCGCAGTTGGGCGAGGTCGAAGCCGGCATCGTGGCTTCCGCGGTCAGCACTCCGTTCGCCATCATCACCGGCGACATCGGCTGTATTCTGGCGGTGATCTTCACCGCGCTTAAGTGGCCCGCGTTGCGTAAGTACAACGGCGATGAAACCGTGGTGGCAGGGGCAAAGAGCTGAGAGGCGAGAACGGAGAGTTGAGAATGGAGAGCCGAGAGTTGAGAGTCGATAGTTGAGAATCGTCAAAAATAAAGCACTCGGTAATCAGGCACTTGGGCACTCAGTTACTCAGCGGTCAGGAAAACCGGTTGGATCTTCTCCCAATTTGTTTTTGAATTAAAATCAATTCGATTCAATTCGAACATCCCTTTGCCAAACATGGGGGTGTAGTTCACATGGTTTCGATAACTATTGAAACGAATAGGAAACGAATCCTCGAGAAATAAATAATATGTGTTAGAAATAATAGAACATATTTTCCATATTTTAATTATAATATAGCTGTCAAGGGGGTATTGAATTTGAATTACAGGTTTCGAAAATAATGGGAATTCGTGCCGTTATGTAGCAGATCGATCACTGCTTTTTCTGATCCCAGGTTGTCGTAGTCTCGGTTCCAGCCGTAATGGATACCGCGCTGCTGATTGGTCCAAACGTACTCGGCCAACTTCTCGACCCCCTCTTGTTTAGCCACCTTGACGAAGACACGATTGCGCACGTCATGCTCTGCGCCGAACATGTCGCGGTCGCAGGGACCTTCCTCGCATTCCCAGCAACCAGCGATCCCCTTGCTGACGCAGCAATTGTATTGATAGCAGCCGCCCTCGGAGAGATGCCGCCCGCAGCAGTTGTGGTCCGATTTGCAGCCGGCGCATTTATCGGATTCATGGCACAGCGCGCAGATCAACCCACAATAGGCAATGCTGTTGGCAACGGTTTTGGCATCCATGTTCATCCTCGTATTTACTAGATGCGAGGATTTTATCACATCAGGTATAGAATTAAGACTTGGGAGAAATAAAAAAATATCACCGTCGTTCGATAAGGTTGCCTGGTTACGATTATGCTAGTTCAGGCGATTATTTCGTCACAATTATGACAAATCGTTGCCGATCAATTTTTGGAAAAATCGTAAGTGGGGAGATGCAATTAAGCAAATTCGGTGAGATCGCATACAATTCATGGAACGCAATTCCCAATCACCATTCCAATGTCGAAATAGGTACGTTCGTGATCATGCCAAACCACGTCCATGGAATAATTACAATCATCGAAGACATGGGTAGGGGCACAGCATGCTGTGCCCCTACCGTGGACAATACAAAATTCCAGGATTTTGGAAAATTAGAACCAGGGTCGGTTTCTGCCATTATTCGGTCATTCAAATCTGCTGTAACAAATCAAATTCATCGATCTGCTGAGGGAAACCCAAATCACATCTGGCAACGGAACTATTACGAATCCATCATTACTTCCGATGAGGATTACACACGAATCGCTGCATACATTGAGTTTAACCCGGATAATTGGCCGCATGATGAAGCGAATCCAGACAACGTATACAGAAACCCCAAATTAATTAACAAACCTTGATTTCCCATTGGAAAATCTTTCAAATCCGTGTACAATATGTGCAGACGGACAGCAGTGGTTGATGCGGGCTGATGAGCAACATATCTAGCCGTCTTTTTTATTTAAACCCACAGAAAGAATACAATGCAAGCAGAAAACGCAATCGTTACCGAAGCCCTCGGAAGGGTCTATACCATTCGGGGCGCAAAGAAGAATGAGAGCAAGAAACTGATCGCTCTCGACAACATCAACCTTGAGATCCACAAAGGTGAACTTTTTGGGTTGCTCGGCCCCAACGGCGCCGGTAAAACCACCCTCATCAAGATTCTGACCACCCTGCTTTCGCCCACAAGCGGCAAGGCGAACGTGGCCGGTCTTGACGTCTACAAACAGTCCGACCAGATCCGCCACCACATCAACATGGTGTCGGGCGGTGAGACTTCCGGATACGGACTGCTGACCGTGCGCGAAAACCTGTGGATGTTCTCACAGTTCTACGGCATCGAATCGAAGGTGGCTCACGCCCGCATCAAGCGCCTGCTGGAAATCGTGGACATGACCGACCGGGCCAACACTAAATGCTCGGATCTCTCAACCGGTCTGCGCCAAAAGATGAACATCATCCGCGGCTTCATGACCGACCCCGAAATCCTGTTCCTGGATGAGCCGACTCTGGGCCTGGATGTAGGCGCCTCGCGAGACGTGCGTAAATTCGTCCGCACATGGATTGAGGAAGATCGTTCGCGCACCGTACTGCTGACCACGCATTACATGGTGGAAGCCGACGAGTTGTGCAACCGTGTGGCGATCATCAACAAGGGCAAGGTACTGGCCTGCGACACGCCTGCCGCGCTCAAACGCGCCCTGCGCAAGGAAGCCCTGTTCACCATCGAGGTCACCAGCGCCGAACCGTTCACGGTGGATGCGCTGCGTAACCTTCCTGGCGTGAACCGCGTGGACCTGTTCGCAGAAGACGGCTTCAGTAGCCTGGATTTCGTCCTCAAAGACGAGTCGGTGCTCAGCGCGGTGATCGACGCCTTCAACCCGATGAAATTGAGGATCAAGAACCTGCTAAAGCGCGAAGCCACGTTGGAAGACGTGTTTGTGGCGCTGGTGGGTACGCGTATGGAAGAAGTTGAACATGCTGAATCTCCCGAAGATTGAAAAACGCTCCAGTGGAGCGCAACTCTTTATGCAAACGATCATCGGACGGGCTTCGCCGCGTCTGATCGGCCTTTATCGTGAAAAATCGTGGCTGATCTTCGATGTTTTGTTCCCCATGCTGAGCGTCATCGGTTACGTGCTCATCTACCAGGCGATCGGCGCGCCAGCCGATTACATCGGTTTCGTGGTCGTTGGCGGCGCCATGACGGCTTTCTGGATGAACATCCTATGGAGCATGTCGAGCCAGCTTTACTGGGAAAAAGAGACCGGTAACCTGCCGCTCTACATCAGTTCACCCGCGCCAATGATGGGCATCCTGCTCGGCATGGCACTGGGGGGGATGGTGGCAACGCTCATCCGCGCCGCCGCGGTGGTGATCCTTGGCTCGCTGCTCTTCCATGTCACCTACACCATCCAGAACGGCCTGATGTTGGCGGTCGTTTTTATCCTCTCCATGATCGCGCTTTATGGTCTGGGGATGATGACGGCTTCGGCCTTCCTGCTGTTCGGCCGCGAGGCCTGGCACATCGCCAACCTGGCGCAGGAACCGGTATTCCTGGTTAGCGGTTTTTACTTCCCACTAAAATTCTTGCCCTTCTGGGTGTCTGCCGCGGCGTCGCTCATCCCGCTCACGCTGGGGCTGGACGCCATGCGCCAACTGGTCTTTACTAGCGGCGCGACTCTTGGCTTTCTCAACGTGAACCTGGAAGCCATCATCCTGGCCGTGCTCAGCGTGGGCTTTATCGTTGGTGCCAAACTGCTACTGGGATACACCGAACGCCTGGCGATCCGCGAAGGACGCATCACGGAGAACAGACGATGAACGAATCATTACGTTCCACTTCATCGAGCAAGGACTTTTTCGCCGTTTTTCGGCGCTCACTTAAAACCGCCACCTGGCTGGGTTGGAAGATCGAATCCAACTGGACGGATCCTTTCTTGTTCGCGGTATATTCGATCATCAAACCGCTGGCCGGGGCGGCCATCATTGTGGTGATGTACTCCGTCATCGCGCAGGGGAACTACAACACGCCCTACTTTGCCTACCTGTACTTTGGCAACGCGTTCTACCAGTACGTGAGCTCAGTGATGACCGGAGTCTCGTGGGCCATTGTCGACGACCGCGAGCACTACAAGACGCTAAAGTATATGTACGTGGCGCCCATCCAGATCCCGGCTTATCTGCTGGGACGCGGCGTGGCGCGTATCCTCATCGGCACCGTCTCAGTAGTAATTACGATCCTGGCGGGAATCCTTTTCCTGCACGTCCCCTTCCAGATCGCGAACGTGAACTGGCTGCTTTTCATCGTCACGCTTGTGTTGGGGATCATCGTGCTGGTCATGATGGGGTTGATCCTGGCCGGGGTAACGCTGATGCTGGCGCGCCACTCCGATTTCGTGGGCGACGCGGTGTCTTCGGCGATGTTCCTCTTCACCGGCGCCATCTTCCCGCTCACCAGCCTGCCTGTTTTCCTGCGCCCGATTGGGTACGCGCTGCCGATTACCTACTGGTTGGAGTTGATCCGGCGTTCACTGATCGGCACCGTGGTCGACGCTTTCCCGACCTTTTCCGCCTTCACGAACCTGCAACTTTTAGGGATTCTGGTGGCGTTCACAGTGGTATTGGGTGTCATCAGTAACAGCATCTTCAAGTCCTGCGAACACCGCGCCAAGGAACAGGGTCTGATCGACCGGGTGACGAATTATTGATGCCGAGATTCGAGAGTTGAGAATTGAGAATCGTCCAAACCAAAAGGAATGGACGATTTTTTGATAAAAAGTAAACATTTGAAAAATTCAATTCATACTCCAAGATTGATCGTTACTGGGATGAATTTTCTTCCCCTAGCCTGGACCATTCCTCCACTCGTTCTTCCAGATCACCCTGGACACGGGCGTATTCCTCGCCCAGGCGCTGAACTTTACCTGGATCGGCAGGGGGATTCTCCAACTCCACTTCAAGCGCCTTGAGATGCTGTTCAAGCAAGGCGATCTCGCCTTCGAGTTTTTCTATCTGCAAGCGAATTCGGCGTTGCTGATCCTTACTGATGGACGGTTTTGCTTTCTTTACTGCCGCGACCCGACTGAAATGCGCCTTTTGCTCCACCTCAGCGGCGGATAACTGCTTCATGGCACGGTATTCGCTGTACGTGCCTTCAAACACGTGCAGCTTCGAATCACCAGGGATGACTTCCCAAATCTGGGTGGCCAGCGCGTCAATGAGATAGCGGTCGTGCGAGACCAAAATGATCGTCCCGGCAAAGTCAGCCAGCACATTCTGCAAAATCTCCTGCGAGGGTAGGTCGAGGTGGTTGGTCGGCTCGTCAAGCAATAATAGATTGGCGTTCTGTAGAGCAAGGCAAGCCATAGCCAATCGTCCGCGTTCACCACCGGAGAGCAGATTGACTTCCTTAAACACGTCGTCGCCAGTGAAAAGGAACTTGGCAAGATAATCGCGCGCCTCAGCGGGCAGCATTTTGGGCACCACTCCCTGGATCTCTTCGATGAGTGTCCAGTTGGGGTGGAGGCCTTCGTGCGCTTGCGCAAAATATCCGATCTGCAGACTGGAGCCCAACACCACCTCACCAGCCAGCGGTGGGAGTTGTTCCAGAATAGTTTTCAGAAAGGTGGTTTTCCCCGCGCCGTTGGGTCCGATGATGGCGGCGCATTCTCCGCGCACCAGTGTGAGGTCCGGCACCGAGAATAGCGGTTTGCCTTCATCGGCGTAACCCACGCTCAATCCGCGCGTGCGGATGACCAGGTCGCCCGAGCGCGTTGCCTGCGTCAGATGCAGGCGCAGCGAACGTTTTTGGGTAGGCGGGGTGAGGCGGGCTTCCTCAAGCAAACGTTCCAGCCGCTTTCGCCGTCCCTGGGCCTGACGTGTGTTCTGACCGGCGATGTTACGTCGGATATATTCTTCTTCTTTTTCAATAAACTCTGTTTGCGCTTCATACTCTTCAATGCGGCGCTGGTAACGCTCTTCACGTTGTAACAGATAAGCGCTGTAATTACCGCGGAACTCCTCCAGAGCGGGGCTCATCTCCCAGATAACGGTTGCCACCTGGTCAAGGAAATAGCGGTCGTGTGAAACAATGAGCACCGCTCCCGGCCAGGTCTTGAGGTAATCCTCCAACCATTCCACTGCAGCAATATCGAGGTGGTTGGTGGGCTCATCCATTAATAGCAGGTCGGGCTCGGACAGGAGCAGCTTAGCAAGCAGGGCGCGTGTGCGTTGCCCACCCGAAAGCTGCGGGATGGGTCGCTTCTCATCCGCTTTACTAAAACCAAGACCGCCCAGCGTCATGCGGATGCGCGTCTCGAAGGTGTAACCGCCGAGCGCTTCGAATTCGGCCTGCAGGCGTCCGTAGGTCGCCAACAGTTCTTCGTCATGGCTCTGCGCCATTCGCGCTTCAAGTCTGTGTAGATCGGACTGACGGTCGATCAACGTTTGAAAGACCGAAAGACATTCCTGCCACAGCGTCAATTCGGAGTTGAGGTGAGCTTCTTGTGGCAGGTACCCCAAACGGGTGCCATGGGCGCGGTGAATGGTGCCTTCCGAAGCATCCTCCTCACCAACGAGGATGCGCAACAGGGTCGTCTTGCCAATGCCATTGGCACCGACCAGCCCGATGCGCGCGCGGTTGGGAACCGAAAACGTGATGTCGCTGAAAAGATCCAGTGAACCATACGATTTGGCGAGAGATTGGGCGGTTAATACTGGCATAAAATCACCTCCCCTGCGGGAGCGTTAGAAGTATACCATAAGGGTTTTGGGAAGAAAAAACCCCGCTCGCGCGGGGTTTGTCGAATTATTGGGGGACCTGCCAGAGAATCAATTGGTTGTCCTCGCCTGTGGAAACGAGTGACAGACCGTCTGGTGAAAAAGCTACTTTATTGGTTTGACCGCTGTGTCCGCTTAGTGTGGCAAGCTGGTTGCCGGTAGCTACCTCATAGATCAGCACATTGTTGCCTACCGTAGCCGCCAGCATGGAAGCATCCGGTGAAAAGGCGATATCGCTGGAGACGTCGGGAAGTACGAGCGTGCGTAATTCAGTTCCATCAGATGCATTCCAGAGGGTGACGGCGAAAACATAACTATTATTCACCGTTTTGGCAGCTGCCCCGGCCAGGATTGCTCCGTCCGGTGACAGGGTATAGCTGTTGAAAAAATCTTCCCCGCTGACGGAAGCTCCCATTTCACCAGTCTCGATGTTTTGCAATTGAAGCGTGGCGCGTGCGTGCCAGAGGATGGTGCTATTGCTTCCGTTATAACCGGCATCATACACCGGCGCGGCGGTCTCAAAACCTGTCAAGGTTTTTACCAACAATCCATCCGGTAATGCGTAAATCTCCACTTGCCAGTTGTCATTGCTGGAGAGCGAAAAATACTTCCCGTCTGGTGAAAAAGCGGCAGTGTTGAGAGTGTATTGGGGAGTGATCGAGACAATATTACGGTTGCTGTCACCCATATCATAGATATCAAAAGTGGAAGTTTCATCATTGATGGATGCCACCAGACGGCCATCCGGACTGATATCAACAATACGCCCTGTTTCTGGTGAGAATACAGCCTTTGTGGCTAAGGTCTTGCCATCCAGTAGCACCGCGCTGAAAACACTGTTTCCACCCGCGTCGGCATTCCTTGTGATTAATCCGAGCGTGGCACTATCTGCAGACCAGCGGATCTTATCCACATTACTGACCGGGATCTTACTGGCCACGGTCAAAGCGGAAGCATTCCCGGTCGTGATCTTTTGCGGCACGATCAGCGGCGCTGCCGTGGCTGAAATGACCGTTGACACAGCCGGAGAGGTCGTTGTAGGCAGGATGGTTTCAACATATCCGGGCGGCGGGGTCATGGAAGGCAGCGCACACCCTGCCAGGAATAGAATTGCCACGAGGGCAAGAATGATCGATTTAAGTGAAGATTTCAAACTCATTTATCTCCTTTCATCAATGTTCATTAGACGATTATACCGTCCTCAGTTAGTTCAGCAATTCATTCAGTTTATCCTCACCCCACTGGATGGCCTTTTCTTTAGCGCTGTTGAACATGTTCTCAAGCGCCTGCATCATTGCTGCCTTGACATCGTTCATCCCCTGATTGATCATCAACTTGATGTCGTGCTTCCAAAGGGTGATCTGGTTGTTCACTTCCTCTTTGGCAGCCGCGCTGATGTCACTGGTGTAGCCCACAAACACCACTGGACGCTCGTTCAGCATCACGATGGCATTACCCGAACCGTCCACATTGATAGTTGTGCCATAGGCAGAGGTATACGCCGGCGCGTCCACGGCATAGGCCGTCAGCGTTCCAGTTTCCAATCCCGCCAGGGTGACCGGAATGGGAGTATCACCATCAATAGCACGCCATGCGATGATGATCCACTTGCTGCCCTTCTGAAAGCGGTACTCATAAACCGAACCCGTTTGCCCCTGGAATTGCCCAATATATTCGGCACCGTCGAAAACTGAATTTATATTCGCCAGGGCGGTTGTGACAGAAGAGGTTGTTGACGCATCTCCACGCCAAAATATAGAGGTTACTTTACCACCACTGAAAGCAATGACTGAAGCACGGGTCAGGTAATCAGCAGCCAACTGATCGGTGGAGATGGAACGCCCTGATCCCAGCGAGGTTAATTCCTCATCCGACCAACCTAAACCTTCAATGCGGACAGTCTTCCCACCAAGCTGGCGCGCCAGGTCGGTAACGTTGGTTAATTCCCCGGCAAGCGTGGTCGCACCGGCTGGTAAAGACGACGCGCAAGCGGAATTCACCGCGGTCAGAGTAGTCTCAGGCGAGACTGCTCCTCGTTCAGGTCTATATTCGACGCTGTCGATGGAACTCCAGGCTTTGGTGGCATTCATCTCAAGGAGAAAAGTCAATGGGTTGACAGCGCAGGATGGCGAAAAGGCGCTGACCAGGCTACCCATCCAAACCTCATCGTTGGGGTCGCTGTTGGAGATGATCTTCGCTGCGACCTTCACCAGTTGTCCGTACACCTGAATATTGGGAGTGGAAACAGAATTAGGCGAAGACGGAACCAAAAATGGGCTCATACCGGTGTTTGAGTTTACCCGGCTGCCGATCTCCCACACATCCACGCGATCGCCGAACTGGTTGACGGCTGCCTGTACAAAGTTCGCCCAAGCCACCAGCAGTTCGGATGAATCCTCTGTGCTGGTCGTGTTCGCGAGATAGGAAGGCGCGCCGTCGAGGACAGCCACAATCTTGAATCCGTCTTCTTTTTCGCTGGTGAAGATGGCATCCAGCGGACGCCAGGAATTCCAATCATAGGTCCCGGCGGTCGTTTCTACTCTTGACCAATCGATGGTCTCGCGAACAAATTCCGCTCCGGCATTTTTCTGACTGGAGGAGATCGAATCAAACGTGCCGCTGTTATAGCCTGTGCCTGGCCCGGACGTGAGGTTAATTGCTTCGATTCGCTCCGAGGATACCGTACCCCCCGGAATAACCATCAGCGCGATGAAGCCCGCGATTAATCCGAATGGCAGGATGCGTAAAAATAAATGATGAAAGATTCTCATGATCCCATCTCCTGAGCGATGGGTTGCAAGAATAACACCAAATACTTCAATTTATTCGATATTGGATGTGATGGAGGCCCGTTGAGCCTTCTTTGCGCGGGTCACCTGGATGAGCGCCCAAACTGAGAATCCCAGCGATGCAAGCAACACGATCACTGCAAAGAGCAACGCTGCATGCAGTCCAGCCATCTGGGCAGGAATGGGTGCCTGTACGTTGCCCTCCGCCACAATTCCACCGGATTGCTGTAAGACGATGGTGTTATAGACAGCGCCAAGGATGGCAATACCCGTCATCTGTCCGATCACACGGGTGAGGGCAAGCAATCCCGAAGCTACCCCCAAACGTTCCTTGGGTGCGGAACCCATCACCGCGCTGTTGTTTGGCGATTGGAAGATGCCCAGCCCGATGCCGATCGGCAGGTAACGCAGGATGTACTCCCAGGCGCTCGTAGTCGCGGAGATTCCGCTCACCAGAATGTATCCGAAAGCAGTAATGGTTAACCCGATGGTGGTGATCAGCCGTGAACCCATGCGGTCGGAAAGGGCTCCTGATAACGGTGCCATAATGGCAATCGCCATGGGTGCGACGATCAACATCAGCCCGGTCTTTTGCGGGTCGTAACCCAGTACATTTTGCAGGAAAAACGGCATCAGCAGGGTGGTCCCAGCCCCGGCAATGAAGGTGAGACAGCCGGTCACCAGGTTGATGGTGAACATACGGTTGGTGAACATTTTTAGGTCGATCATCGGTTGTTCAGCCCGCTGCTCAATGCGGATGAACCACACCAGCATGCCCGCACCCGCGGCGAACAGAATATACGCGGTCGGATTCGAGAAACCTTCCAACTGGATGATCGATAAACTCAAAAGCAGCAAAGCCATACAGGCGAAAAGCGTTCCGGCACCGGCAAAATCGAACCGCTGTTTGTGCTGCGGACGGCGATAGGGAACAAAAACTGCCACCAAGATCACACCGATCACCCCCACCGGCAGGTTCACGTAGAACAACCAGTGCCACGAAAGCGACTGCAGCAATATTCCTCCGATGGTCGGACCAGCTATGATTCCTATCGAAACCATCAACCCCATGATACCCATGGCCTTACCACGCTCATTGGAAGGGAAGGCCTCGGTGACGATAGCCGTGCCCAGCGCCATCACCATTGATGCGCCAACCGCCTGAAGCACACGAAAGCCGATCAACCAGTAAACATCTGGAGAAAGACCACAGAGTCCGGAACCGAGCGTAAAGATGGCTAAGCCTGCCAGGTAGATGCGCTTTTTTCCGATCATGTCTGCCAGCCGCCCCACCGAAAGCATAAGCGTGGCGATGGTGAGCATGTAAGCCAGTACCACCCATTCCACCACAGCGAGAGGTTTATCCATCTCAATGACCAGTGTGTTCAGGGCAATGTTGACGATGCTCCCATCGAGCGTGCTTAGAAACACTCCACAGGCCACGGAGAGCATAACCAGCCATTTCTTTGAATAGTCAATCGTGATCTCTTCCATGAATCTCTCAATAAAAAATGTCAGGCGATGATTATATCACCTGACAATTTCCTTTTATCCGAAAAATCGTTTACTCAGGTCTTCCCACCACATTGTCGATCGCAGCCATCACATCCGGTGTGATCCTGTCCACAATGTCGAGCGCCTTTAGGTTATCGCGTAATTGCTCAATCCGACTGGCACCGGTAATAACCGTGCTGACATTCTTGTTCTTAAGGCACCAGCCAAGAGATAGATGAGCAAGGGAAACGCCGATCCCCTCGGCGATCGGTTGAAGGTTGCGTACCTTTTCGAGTGCTTTCTGATCAACAAAATGATCTCGCAGCCATTCCATGCCAGCCAATGTTCCACGAGAACCTTCGGGAATGCCGTTGTTGTATTTGCCGGTCAACAAACCCGATGCCAATGGGCTGAAGGTTGTGGAACCATAGCCATAATCGTGGAAGAGGCGGGCATACTCCACCTCGAAGCGATGGCGGAAAAGGAGATTATATTGCGGTTGTTCCATCACAGGTTTGTGCAGATGATGACGTTCGGCAATCTCGATTGCCGCGACGATCTCTGAAGCCGACCATTCAGAGGTACCCCAGTAGAGTGCTTTACCCCATTCAATGATGTTGTGCATGGCCCATACGGTTTCTTCAATCGGTGTGGTGGGGTCGGGACGGTGGCAAAAGATCAGGTCCAGGTAATCGGTGCCAAAGCGTTCGAGAGAGCCATTTACTCCCTCGATCAGGCGTTTTCGGTTCAACGTGTTCTTCTCATTCACGCCTTCTTCCAGCCCCCAAAAGAACTTGCTCGAGATCAGGTAACTGGAGCGGCGCCATTTTAACTTCTTCAAGGCTTCTCCCATCACCTCTTCAGACATGCCGTGAGCGTAAACCTCGGCGTTATCAAAGAAATTGACTCCAGCATTGTACGCTTCTGACATCATCGCGACTGCGGAATCGACATTCACCTGATTTTGAAAGGTGACCCATGACCCTAACGACAAAGCGCTAACTTGAATTCCAGATTTTCCTAAAAAACGATATTCCATGGTGATTTCTCCAATAATTTGATCTCTACTCAATACCCATCATATCATAAGTTTGCTTAATTGGACAATCTATGTCCTTATATTTTACTTCTCTTCAAATATCGGCGCCCCCATTTTCAGGGAATGATCTATAATTTTATTCTCAATCATCAAACGAGCGAGGAGACATCATGAAAGCGAATAATCGCTATAAAATCCACCAAAAGCTCATTTCCATCGGGGATGATTTTTGGATTGAGGATCAAACTGGCCAAAGGGTGTACAGGGTGGATGGCAAGGCGTTACGTATACGCAAAACACTAATCGTGGAAGACACCCAAGGTAAACTGCTTTGCATGATCCAGGAACGCCTGCTGCGTATTAAAAACACCATGGAGATCGAGGACGCGAATGGGAGACGTATCGCCCTGGTGCAAAAAGCGCTGATTGCCCCTTTCCGTGATCGCTGGATTGCCAGAATCCGTGACGGTGAAGACCTGCTCATTCAGGGGAACATTCTTGACCATGAATACATCATCAAGTCAAACCACAGACGTGTCGCTGAAATTTCAAAAAAATGGTTCAGTTTCGCCGATGTTTATGGCGTGGAGATCGATCCGGGTCAGGAAGATTTCATCATATTGACTATCGCGATCGCCATAGACATGATGGCTCACGATACATAAGCGAATCGAGAGTGCGTTATTAGCAAAGAACCGTTGAATCCTCCCTTCGACGGTTCTTTTTGATTAAGTAAAGCGATAATGACCGTTAATTTCCTTCATATATCGTCCAAATAATCTTCTCCAAATCTTCACAACTTGCCGCTAAATTTAACCTATATGAATTCAAGTATTGCTTGAAATTTAGTCATTACCTATGTGAAGAGAATATCAAATGAAAACGAACAAACAAAAAGTCAATTTAATCCTGGATATGCTCCTTTTTGCCGGGTTTATCCTGTGCTTCTTTCTGGACCTTACCGGAATGATCGCTCACCAATGGCTCGGGGTGATCCTGGGTGGCGCAGCACTGATCCACCTGCTCGTCCACAATCAATGGGTATCCAACGCGATACTACGATTTTCCAATTTGCAAAGCAGACCGCAAATCCTTTTCCTCCTTGATGTGGCTGTGGCTCTCGGTTTTGTGGGAATCCTATCCACCGGTCTGGTCATCTCAACCTGGCTTAACCTCTCCCTCAATGGATACACCACCTGGCTAAACCTCCACATCGCATTTTCGTTGGAAACACTGTTTTTCCTTGTTGTAAAGATCGGCTTTCATTGGCGATGGATCAGCAATACGTTCAAAAAACTGTTTGAAAAGCGTCCTTTCAAATCTCTGCCTGATACGCAAATGGCTGTTGATCGTTCCACACCACCACTTGTTTCGAAGTCAACTGTGAATCAGATGAGCCGGCGTGAATTCTTGGCGGTGATGGGGGTAACCAGCGTAGCTTCCATACTGGCCGTATCCAGCCTCTTGAAGGAGACCCAAACGGTAGCTGAAGCACAATCTGACACAACGCAAACTGTTTCTTCTCAAAGTAGCATCCCAGTAGGCTCATCTGGTTCGATAAGCGCGTCTACTGAAGCAGCTTCAACCGCTACCTCAGCCCTAAACCCGACGCAAGTTCCAACCGTACAACCTACCACAGCCTATGCTTGTTCAATCCGATGCAATAAACGCTGCTCGTTCCCGGGCAGGTGCGGCCGGTATGTGGACTCGAATGGCAATGGTAAATGCGACAACGGCGAATGTCTGTGATCAATACTCATAAAAACAAAACCACCCCTCAATGGGTGGTTTTGCATTTATTGTTAATGAAGATCAATCCGCAGGGCACGAATCACTGACGTAAAGTGATTCAATGTTGCGCAATCCACTCCTTGAACTGACGTCAAGCGCAAGCCCACACAGGTCAGGTCGGGAGATCATGGCTTTGATATGATAGAACAACGGCAAGACCGGCAGATCGTTGGCCAGGATGGTCATGGTTTCGGTGTTCGCGGCAATCAGTCCCGCCTTGTCTAAACCGGAGGTCAATTGCTTCTCGCAGGCTGCATCGTAGGTTGTGTTGCTATACCCGGTGATGTTCACGCCGCCGTATTTCGTACCCAGCCAATCATTTTCGGCTGAAGGGATTTCAGAAGTTGAATAAAGGAAGCATGATGGTTGGCTTCCCGTTGCCCAACCCAATTCAGCCAAATCATAATTGCGTCCAAAAACCACCCCATTCGGACCGGCTGCGTAGACCTGGTCAGCAGGGAGCAGGTTAATGTTCATGGTAATGCCGCATTCCTGCAGGTTGCTCTTAATCATTGTCGCAATATTGGAATGCAGTTCGGTGTCGGTAGCCACGTAATTGATGATGAATGGGGTGTCATTCAGAACAGTATCGATGCCTCTCGCTACTCGCGGGGTGGCCGGATCGTTGTCAGTATCTTTCCAACCCACCTCATCGAGTAATTGCTTTCCCTTTTCCACGTCGTAGGGGTAGGTCGCCAAATTCTGTACGTAGAAGGGATGAGTGGGGGTCAAATATGAATCAGGCAGAGTACCCAGGCTGAAAACATACATCTTAATTATCTGCTGACGGTTGATACAACTGGCTACTGCCTGACGTGTCCGCACGTCTCCAAAGAAATTCGCACGATCTAGATAAGGATTGAACACCTCGTCATACGAGCTTGGATTGATTCCGAAATTTAACCCTTCCCATTCCGGGCCTTCGCCAAAGTAATCTTTTGCTTTTCCATCCAACACCAGGGAACGGATCGTGTTCCATTGATCGCCCATTGAAACAGAACTGTCAATGATATCGCACTCACCGTTGACGACCGGTGTCAGGTCAGTGACAGGAATATTCCCAAGAAATTTGAAAACCACGCGATCGTAATACGGTAAACCTTCTGAGGCTCTAAAATAATTGGGGTTCTTTACCAACGTGATGCTATCGCCACTTTTCCATTCGGTGATCATGTAAGGGCCCCACCCCATGGGATTTCGAGTGGTCTCGTTGGCGGTGATTAACTGCTCAGCGGTATACTGGCTGAGCTGATGCTTTGGAAGAGGGATCCAAAAATATGAAGATGGATTGAGTGTGAGGTAACCAGGAAGTCCCACCCATTCCACGGTCTGACCATCAAGCGCCTGATAACTTTGAGTTTTCTTCACGGATACTTTAGAAGCCTGCGTGGCAGCGTCAGCCGCAACCTGATAGGAATAAACCGAATCGTCTGCTGTCAGAGGTTGCCCATCAGACCATTTGAGGTCAGCCAGTAATTTAAATTTGACCACCATCTGTGAAACCTGAAGGTCACTGGCACCATCCCATTCAGTAACGCATTCGTTCGAGGTACAACCAGCAGGAAATACCTTCACACCCTTCGCCAATGCGACTACATCCCCCTCAGAGTTTGCCACCAAGTCGCCAGCGGTAACAGTGGCTGCTTGGATGGTGATTCCACCATTTTCCTGCGTCGGGATCTCTGTCAGGATGACAGGGCTGGGTTGGTAATTTACAGTATCGATTGGCCCATCGTAGACGCCCTCAAGAATGCTCCACATCGATTGCGACGAATTGCCATAAATGTACAAGGAGGATGGCTCATTCGCAACACATACAGTCAAAGTTTTAAGAGGAACAGATGTCGCAGTTGGAGTCGAGGTCGGTACCTCTGTCTGCGTAGCGGAATTCCCGCATGCTGAGAGGATCATACTCAGTATGAGGACCAAAGAAAACCCCATTCCCCATCTTTGAAAGCTGTTTTTTTGCTTCATTCTTCATCCACCTTTACCGCTCAAATATTTTCATTATTATAAAGCAAAGTCAATTGATTCAATTGTTACAGATCTGCCCTTAAAATAAATGAACAACCTTGTTCAGGTTGTTCATTTTATTATGATGAATTACTCTTTCTTTCGGTTTTTTGCCACCATATAAGCCATACCAATGACACCCAATATCAAACCAAGCACCGAAACTGTATATGAAAGAAATTCAAGCCAAAGCATCGGTTTGATGTACTGCATGATCATTAGCAGCGGCAAAATGATGCCAAGCAAGATCAAAACAAAACCGATATAGATCAGGTTCTGTAAATTAAATCTTCTCTTCATTTCTTATAGAGCCAGCATTGCGCGGTATGCATCGATCCAACCTCAAATTCGGGTGGAATCTCAACATCGCATAAACCGTCGATTCTCTTCGGACAACGCTCATGGAACCGACAGCCAGTAGGCGGATTAACCAGGTTGGGTGGTTCACCAGGTGGTAATTCCTTGAATACTTTGGCGTTGTTGCCATCAGGATCAGATGTGGCTGCCAGTAAGGCAACGGTGTATGGGTGCGCAGGGGATTTCAACAAATCGTTGACTTTGGCTTTCTCGACAATCTGACCAGCGTACATTACGAATATGCGGTGTGAGAAGTAACGAACAGTGGAGAGGTCGTGAGTGATGTAAATCACGGCTAGATGGCGTTTTTCTTGCAAGCTGCGGAGCAGTTTTAACACTTCCACGCGAACAGAAGCATCGAGCATCGAAACAGGTTCATCTGCCACCAGGAAACGTGGTTCAAGGAGCATTGACCGAGCAATGACGATTCGTTGTTGTTGACCACCACTCAACTGATGCGGGAACTTAGGCAGAAAGTCTTCAACCGGGAAGACCTTTACTTCTTCCATGGTCTTTTTGATTCGCTTTGTCCGTTCTTCAACGCTGTTAATGCCATTGATGACCATGGGTTCGGCAAGGATACGTTCCACGTTCATGAATGGTGCCATGGCTCCGTATGGGTCTTGTTGAATATAACCAACTTCAGAGTGATACTTCCTGACCTGTTCCGTGGTCAAATTGGCGAGGTCCATACCATCGAAAATTACCTTGCCTTCGGTCGGTTTGTAGAGAGTAAGGATTGTCTTCATCAATGAAGATTTTCCGCAACCGCTTTCGCCTACAATTCCGATGGCTTCACCATTATGCACATCAAAATTTACGCCGTCCACAGCGTGAACATATCCTACCCGGCCAAAACCCATCTTGCGTAATTCAAAATGAACTTTTAAGTTTTGAACTGAAAGGAGTATACCTTTTTTGGTGAAGTCTTCGCTAGTATCCATCTCAGCTTCAAGAATTCTTTTATCTTTAGCGTTTTCCATGAATATGCTCCTCAGATCACTTGTAGAGCCAGCATTTTACTTGATGGCCATTATGCAAGAAGGTCGGCGGTTCATTCGCGCAATCGCCATAACGCTTGGGGCAGCGTTCAGCAAAACGGCAACCTGTGGGTGGGTTCAACAAGCTGGGGGGTTGACCGACAATGAAATCCGGCTCTTTGACGCCACGTAACCGCGGAACACTATCCATCAACATCCTGGAATATGGATGAAGGGGTTCTATAAAGAATTTTACCGCGTCGTTTACCTCAACGATCTGACCGGCATACATCACAGCAACCTTATCAGCAAGCTCGCTTGAGGTGGCGATATCATGCGTGATCAGGATGTAGCTAATCTCAAGTTCTTTCTTTAACCGTTTTAGAACGTTAAAAATATTCGCCTGGGTCAGAACATCGAGCGCGGAGGTGGGTTCGTCAAGGATAATCAGATCTGGCATGGTGATCAGAGCCATGGCAATGATGGTACGTTGTCTCATTCCACCACTTAATTCAAACGCATAACGATTAAAGAAACTTGTGGGAACACCTACTTTTTGGAAGACTTCCTTCGCCTGTTTTTCTGCATCAGCTTTGCTGGCTCCGGTATGTAAAATATAGGGCTCGGTTACCTGGTCGCCGATGGTAAGCACAGGGTTCAAGGAGTTCATGGCACCTTGAGGTACCATTGACATCTGATTCCAGCGTACTTTCGTCCTATATGTTTCATCATCCATGGCCATGGTATCGGTACCATTCAGGAAAGCTTTACCTGAGTAACTGGCTACATTTTTCGGTAGCAAGCGCAAGATTGCTTTTGCCAGGGAGCTTTTACCACAACCGGATTCACCCACCACAACCACAGCTTCATTGTGCGCGAGTTCAAAATTGACCTTATCAACTGCCTGCACGATTCCTTTGGTGGTTCGGAAATGCAGCAGTAGATCTTCGAGTTTAAGCAAAGGTGTGTTGGCCATGATTATTGACCTCTCAAACGTGGATTGAATACTCGGTCCAGGGCATAACCCACGACTGAGAACGCCAGACCGGTTAACATCAGCAGGATCGAAGGTTCAATTACCCAATAATACCAACCCTGATAAAGCGCGCCGTTTGATTCGGCATCCTGGATCACTTTGCCCCAGGTAGGAAGGGTGGGATCGCCTAATCCGAGGATGGCTAGAGAAGCTTCGAGGAACACGTAGGACGGAATGAGCACGATGAATTGCGGAATAAGCATCGGGATCAGTCTCGGCACCATATACTGGAAGATGATGCGCCTGTTACTGGCTCCATATGATCTGGCTGCTTCAATATAGGGGGATTCTTTAACCTGTAAGAACATGGACCTGAAAGTCAAGACTCCCTGTCCAAATATGGACAGGAGAATCACCGCCGTAAGTATGACGAAAATACTCCTTGAGTAGAATGTACCGATCATCATCAACATGGGTAAGAAAGGAAGTACCATGTTAACTTCAGTAATTCGCTGTAGAAGTGTGTCAACCCAACCCCCAAACCAGGCACTGATACCGGCGATGATCAATTGGGTTAATGTGGTTCCGACAGCCGCAAGAAGACCAAACATCAAGGCGATTGGTGTACCCCAAAGCAATGCCACACCCAGATCTCTGCGGAGAATATCCGTACCAGCCCAACCACAAAGTTGACCATATACTACTAACTCGGCGTTGACATCTGAATTCTTATCAAATGTTATTGCCTGGATTTTTATTGTATATTCACCCTTGATTGGTTTTGTGAGGTTATCACTCTTCAAATCCACAAACAAACCCTGACTGGCTACCAGATTCTTCAGTTTCTTGGTTAGTTTCTTATCCTGGTCAAAACGATAAGAGAACTTACGATCAATCTTAAAACCCGAAATCGTCGTTTCTGTTCCATCAGGAGAAATTACCGACATCCCCACAAAAGGAGGAGCGCTATCAAAGGATGACGTAAAGTACATCGCCATATCATCAGCAAAGTCATCAGCTTCGAAATTGAATGGGATGGTGATATCAATCACTTTGCCACTGCTTGTTTCGGTGACTGTCTTGGTGATGACTTCATCATCTGGTTTGATATCGATCGTAACAGGTAATTTGTCTTTTCTAAACCAATTCAACCACACTGGGCCTGCAGTCTTTGGGTTCTGATACCAGTCCGCCTCACTGCCACGCCAAAGGGACACGGCTTTTGCGTAAGGAATACTGATTACGGCGTAAACAGAGAGGATTAGAAGGCCAATAATGATTGCTACACCGAAGATGACGCTTGGATAACGGAAGATCTCTTTGATGTTCTTGAACATGGTTATTCTCCTCCAACCTTTACGCGAGGATCGACTAAGGCATAGACAATATCAAGCAAGAAAATCGTGATCGCGAGAAGATACGAAAAGATAACCGTTTCTCCAATGATCACTGGTGTATCGTATAAAGCAACGGCTTTGTAAAGAGCTCGGCCCAAACCTGGCCAATTGAAGACAGTTTCAAAAATCGGAGCGCCAACCCAGGACGAGATCACGAGGAGCGCAAAATTAGTGATAATTGTTGGCAAAGTTGGTCTTAGGATATACTTGCTCTGAATATCCTTGTCACTCAGTCCTTTTGCTTTTGCCATTTCAACATAGTCTTCGCTGGAGTAGATCAGGAAGAAAGTTCTCCAGGAGAAAATGCTCAGAAATATTGAACTGAGTGTGTAAGCAAAAATGGGCAATACCATATGCTTGAGTAGACTGACTAAATACGGGAAAAATCCGCTTGGAGGAGGGGCGTCAACCATATCTCCAAATGGAAGTATCTTTAATACAGACGCAAAAATTAAGATTAAGAAAATTCCATAAAACCAACCTGGGGCTGATGATAACGGTGTCAGCACAACGATCAGTTTATCCCACCAACTCCCATATTTTCTTGAAAGCCCCAGAGCAGTAAACAAGGCAATAAAAAATAAAACCAGATCAGCGACACCAAACAAGATTAAAGTGGGTGGAAGACGTTCAATAATGATCATCCTCACTTCATTTGAGCCTGAATTGCTGGCCATGTTATACGCGCGTCCAAGGTTAAGGATGACAGCATCCTTAAGATAAATGAAACTGCGGATAATGAACGGTTGGTCCATACCCATTGCATGAACTCTGCTCTGGATTCGTTCATTTGCCAAATTGACCCGTTGTTCCTGAGTTAATGTTCTAAATGCCGGGTTACCAGCTATGCCTGCATTCACTTCTTCACGAATCTGGGCCAATCGAATCGTATCAACGTACCCACCCATATTTGCGATCAAAATAGTCAAGTAAAGCCCGATGACAACGGTAACGGCAAGTGAAAGCAATCGTGCACCGGTGTATTTAGTCACGCGTAAAAATGTGGATAAACTTTTAGTTGCTGGTTTCTCCTGCGATCCGGTTGGTGCTACTGAAATAGAAGTTGAGTCAGCCATAGCTTCCTTCATCTCTTTCTTAAGAAAATCTTATCAATAGGGGCGCTCACACGCCCCTATTGATAATTGTTGTGTAACTTCTTACATAAGCTCTTTTTGCTCTTACTTGGTTACAACGAATTCAACGGTCTCGAATGCGGGCAGGCTGACCTGATTGGAAGCAGCAGCAACAGTCAGCTTGACGGTTCCAGCCTCGAGGGCGGCGGTCTGATCAGCAGTCAGGGTTACCTTGTACTGACCATCAGCCACGAATTCGGCGGTGCCGGTAGCAACGATCGAACCATCAACATTGAACAGCGTGTAAGAAACAGCGTCAATGTCTTTGGCAGGATACGGCTCATCGTTGAAGGTGATCATTACGTCGAAGGCAGCTTCGGTGCCAGCGGCAACGGAGGTCGGGCCATCAACGGACATAGTCATGATCATCGGTTCAGCAAACTGAGCGAATTGGCCAGCAGGGAACGGATAGGCATCGTATTTGACCAGGGAGATCGAGCCCTCAACAGGATAGACTTTGTCGACCATGTAGGGGCCGGTTCCGAGGAAGATGTGACCGTGGGCGGCATAGAAAGCTTTGAGGTTGTTATAGCGGGCGACAGCCTCGTCAGCGGTGATGTAGGCACCCATGGTGGCAGCGTACGGAATGTAAGAGTTGGTGATGTCCTGATCAACATATGCCATCTGGACTTCCAGGGTCGGGCCAGAGATCTGGCTGGTATAGTCGACCTGTTTGGTCTCGGCCATATCCTTGGAGAAGGCCATCTTGCCATCGGCCTGGGCCTGGATAGCGGGGGTCAGGTTATGCCATGCGATCATACCACCAGCGTAACCACTGATACCGTAGATGTTGGGGAACCAATCTTTGATATTGTTCTCGGCATCCAGAGCGAAGGTATCATCATAGGTCTCGATCGTCAGAGGATCAGTGGAGACGATCTTGACGCCCTTAAAGTGGGTCAGATAGGTATCGAGTGAAGCGCCGATGGATTCATCGTAGATAGCGCTGTCAGCTTTACCGGGATCGAAGGACATGATCATACCGAAGACAACATCGGCAATGGTGAAGGCACTGCCATCATGCCAGGTTTCTTTCCATACATCCGGGCTGTAGACAACGGTTGATTTGGTCTTTGCGGTTGCTTCCCAGGTGGGATCGGCGGCTTTCTTCTCAGCAGCGGTGATCCACTTCTGGTTTACGGCATCCCAGTCAACCCATGCATCATCAGGAACTGCGATTGTGTCAGTGAAGTTCAACTTCACCCAATCGCTCTGAGGAGCAGCAATGGGGAGACCATTGACAGCATCCAACTGGGCGGATTGGACAAGTTTCGGCATGACAAGGCCGGTATAAGGATTGTAGATCAGACCGTAATCTACGGTGAAATTGCGAACGATGGTGTCATCGATCCAGTTGGAGCCGGAGACCGGGTTCCAGGCATCCACGAGGATACCGGAGTTGGCGATGCGGAGTACTCCACCTTCCTGTCCGGTGATACCGGCGGTGTAGGGGAAGAGCTGGGCGCCAGCAAAACCACCGGCGAGGTCAGACGCGCCGTAAACCTTGGCAGCGGAGACTTCAAAGGCGATGGTATCGTTCACCCAAACACCCCACCAGGATTCGGTCATAGAGAGATCAAGAGCTTTCTTGAAGAGCTCTTTGCGCTCGTCCATGTTGGTGAAGTCATTGGTGTAGAGTTTTGTAGAGGCATCCAACAAGTCAGCAGACGGATCGTATGCGTTCATTACAGGGATCTGCTGCAGTTGACCGGTGTCATACTGGAGGAAGTTCAAACCCTCATCGCGATAGATCTGCGGGCTGATCCAACCAGCTGTGTAAGCGTTGAAAGTACATTCTGTGGGATCGCCCTGCCAGATTGGGGCGGCTTCTGAACGGGTCTTTTCCTGGCGATCAACGGTGAAACCCAACGCCTCCAATTGATTGGAGAAGTAGTTACCGATCTCTTTGCGCAGGTCTTCAGTTCTGATCAGAACAATGACGACAACGGGTTTGCCATTGTATTGCCATTTGCCATCAGCACCCTTGGTGGCGCCGAGGGCCGGCATGCGTTCGTCAACAACAGCTTTGGCTTTGTCGAGATTGTATGCGTACTTGGTTTCAACAGCGCTGAACAGATCCGCATAACGTGCATAATCGGGGAATGCGGTGGTAAAGGGGTTGAACTTGGCTTTGGCAAGTCCACCAAAGATTTCCTGGACAACGTAATTACGATCCATAGCCCAGTTCATGGCTTCGCGGATCTGCATATCGTTGAAGGGGTTCAAGAGTCCTTTGGGTGTGCAGTCAACAGTGTTGAGCAGCATCTGGTTGCTTGAACCGTAGGTGGCGCTGACCTTCAGATTCGGGTCAGCCAAAACGGTTTTGTAGACTTCTGCCTTGTCGATCGTCGCAGAATAAAGGTCGATGGTGCCCGCCTGAATCTGAGCGACAGCCGGTTCGGCGTCAGCAACCATCGTAAAGACAACCTGGTCAAACCAGGAAGCTTTCGGTGCTTCTGTCGTTGCGACAACGGGTGCTTCTGTTGTTTTTACTGCAGCGGGCGTTGTAGTAGCCGGCTTGCAGCTCGCAAGAAGCATACTTACAAGAATCAAAACACTTAGTACTACATAGAAACGATTTTGCTTCATGTCTCCTCCTCAAGGAATTGGATGATACGAAAGACGTTGCCTGTGCATATGCAAGGCATAATCCTTATTGGCGCGGATTATTGTCTTTCAAAAAAGGTACACGGAGGCAAGCCCGATTACCTGCCCCACGTTACTATATATTAACTCTAATAATTCTTGATGTCAACAAGTAAGTGTTTTTTATCACGCAGTTTGGAGTTCAAAGATTAGTAAACTCTTAATCTATTATGAGAATTTTAAGGGATTATTCACCAAATCTTAATCTCTTGTAAGATTCGTATCTGGCCGGGTCCACCCGTCCGTCGGCAACCGCCCGTAGCACTGCGCATCCAGGTTCGTTGCGGTGAGTGCAGTCGTTGAACTGGCATTCAGACACAAGGTCTATCAATTCGGGAAAATACCCATCCAACTCTTCCGGTTGGGTGTCCCAGAGAGCCAGCCTGCGCAGACCCGGCAGGTCAGCTACAAAACCACCTCCAGTCAGAGGGAAAATTTCACGCACGACGGTTGTGTGCTTGCCCTTATTGGTGACCGAGCCAATTTCGTTGACAGCTACACCCAACCCCGGTTGTAGCGCGTTCAGCAAACTTGATTTTCCGACTCCAGAGGGTCCGGTGAGCGCTGAAATTTTTCCGCTCAAAACTTTACGGAGTTCTTCTACCCCCAGACCTTCCTTCGCGGATGTGAAGATCACAGGGTAACCCAGTTTGGGATAAACCGCGAACATTCCTTTGGCTTTTTCAAGGTCTTGCAGGTCGATCTTGTTAACAACAATGACCGCTTTCAGGTGTTGCTTCTCAGCGATCACCAAAAAGCGGTCCAACATTCTTAAATGGGGTTCAGGATTGGTACAGGCAAAAACCGGTATGATCTGGTCGGCATTGGCGAGCAGAATCTGGCAGTATTCTCCGCGGGGTGTTGGGTCAAGGCGTACAAGCTGTGAGTGACGCGGCAGGATCTCTTCGATCACCCCACTGCCATCTTGCAGCACCGTAATAGTTACCTCATCGCCGATCGCAAGGATATCACCCTGAATCTTGCGGCGTTTGAGTTTTCCTCGGATTCCGCAAGTGATAACCTGTTCTCCCACCCGGATTGTAAAGAAACCGGATTGGCATCGTACCACCCTACCTGTCAGTTCTGCCTCTGTCATTGATTCGCTGTTTATTCCTTCGGCGTAGGCGTTTTTGTATAGTAATATGTCAGCTCCCAGGGATATACTGCTTGCGGAGCACCGTAGAAATAGTCTTCAACGATACGTCTGAAGACCGGGGCCGCGTAAGCTGAGCCGTCACCCAAATTCTCAAGAACGACTACCACCGCGATATCGGGCAAGTCGGTTCGGTTCTCCGCCGTATAACCCGCGAACCAGGAGTGGGGATCCTCAACCGAGGTTGTCGCTGTTCCAGTCTTTCCATAAATAGCAATATTCAATCCAAGGAATTTGCTGTAGGCGGTACCCTTCGAGTTGTTGACTACTTCTTTCATGCCTTCACGAACAGCGTCCAGGGTGGTTTGCGAGATCGGAAGCGTGCCACGAACTTCCGGCTCGAAGTCGATAACGGTATTTCCATTAACATCCACCACACTTTGAATTACTTGCGGACGGTAGAGCGTTCCGCCATTGGCTATAGCCGCGATGAAATCGACTACTTGAAGCGGCGTGACCAGCATGTTACCCTGACCAATGCCCATTTGAAATGCATCGCCGTCACCAGTGGGATCGTTGATCGCGCCAGAATCTTCTGCCACGGCATCGATTCCGGTTGGCGATCCTAAGCCAAAAGCGCGTGCCATATCAGACAGGTAAGTAGCACTCTTGTTTCGGTAAAGATCCAGTCCAATATGATAGAAGTAGGGGTTGCACGAACGCATCAATCCCTGGATAAGTGTCAATTCACCCGATGGGGGCAGGTCCTTGTCATAAGTCCAGTCATTGTAGGGGACACCCATTTCTGTCCACTGACTGGTACAGTTATAGATGGTATCGGGTTTATACATCCCCGATTCCAATGCCGCAGACATGGTGATGATCTTGAAGACAGAGCCTAACGGGTAAGAGGATTGAGCAGCCCGGTTCCACATAGGCAAGTCGGTGTCATTGATCAGATTATTCAATTGCCACTGGCTATTGTAATTCGCGGTCTGGAAAAGATTGGGGTCGTAAGCCGGGGAAGAGGCCATTGCCAGTATCTCACCAGTTTTTACATCCATCACGATAGCTGCGCCTTTGAAACCAAGTAAGGCTTTTTGAACCAGAATCTGCAAATTCTTGTCGATGGTGGTTTTGATAGTATCAGCTGCCTTTGGATCGACGTGCAACAGACGAGTGACCGTGGTGCCGTCGGGTGCCATTACATATAAATCCGCTTGAGGTACGCCGGCCAGGTATTGTTCGCCCCACTTCTCGATCCCCGCTGTGCCTACTTTTTCGTCACCGGCATAACCCAGTTTGCGATAGTAGTCGTAGTTATCGGCTGAGATGCTGAGTGTATAACCGATCACCTGCGATGCCACCCCGCCCGTGTAGTAGTAGCGGGAATTATATTCATTCATCACAAAGCCCGGGATGTTCTCCATGGTTGTGGCGTATTTGTCGTAAACCTCTTTCGACACCTCACCGATGGCAATGTATGCGTCACCATTATTTGCCCCATCCTGGTAAAGCTGTTCGACTACATTGATCGGCTTCTTGGTCATCTCTGCCAGTTCCTGGATGAGAAGGGAGATACTATTGCTGGAAACATTATTGGGGTCGATGCCAAGTGCGACCGCGTCGGTCTGTGTTACCAGGTAATCGCCGTTGCGGTCCAGAATGTCGCCGCGGCTGGGATGGGTGATGTTCAGTAGCAATGAATTCCCACCCGCCAGTTCCTTCATGATCAGACCGGTATCCCACTGCACCTTCCAGGCGCCGTTTTCCAGCACCAGGTTCATCTCCATCTGGTTTTGAATAACTCCAAACAGGCTGGTCGTAAAGTTCACCTGGTAACCAACATTCGCCGACGCAGTTCCTGTATATGAAGACGTAATTCCATACTCCAAACTGGTCATCGTCAGGCTGTTTGTGGCGTCGGTGTATTTCTTAGTAAAATCAACCTCAGAGATGGCATCCTTGCTGGTCTGTGCCAGCATGTCGTACATGCCTGCGTAATCCGCCGCTTTCCATTTATCAAGGAAATTCTTTACAGTCGTCGTAACATCCGGTGTGCTGGTGGTGTTGACCACCGGTGTTGGTAATTCACTACTTACTCCCCCATTGCCGGTGCACGATGTAATCATGAGTAGCAGCAGAATCGCAATGACTATATTTTTGATTTTCATGGTAACCTCCGGGTAACAAACCGGTGTCTATCCGACATCTTCCCCATTTAGGACTCTTTGGTAGATCGGACAGTTATAGGAGAGTTTCTTTTGGCATCGAAAAGGAAGCTCTTTTCGATCGCCGTAGCCCATTCGCTTGAGGTTCCTTTCCACATGGCAAAGAGGCAATCCCATCACACTGGCGAAACAACCCTTGAATTGGTCCACCGGATTGAACGCTTCATTCTGGATCGCGTAAGCGCCGGCTTTGTCAAGAGGATCGCCAGTTTGTATGTAGGCTTCGATCTCATCATCGGAATAAGCGCGCATGCGGACCCGTGAGGAACAAAGGTCAGTCGCTGACCGTCCACTAGCCGGCGCCAGTAAAACGATCGCGGTGTGGACGAAATGGACGCGTCCGCGCAATTTTCGCAGCATCAACCGCGCTTCGGCAGCATTGGCGGGTTTTCCTAAGATCACTTTACCGTCTGTGACGGTGGTATCGGCTGCCAGAACGATCTGTTTAAAACCAGCTGAACTCGACACTTTTCGTGCTTTGGCCACGGCAAGGCGTTGAACGTAAGCCCGGGGGTCTTCACCAATGTTCTCAGATTCATCCACATCCGCCGGGCGGATTGTAAATTCAATGCCAAGCAGGTCCAACAGCTCTTTGCGTCGGGGTGAATTCGAAGCTAATACCAAACTAAACTCAGACATAGTGATTTTTATTCTAACACACTTAAAAAATACCTTTGTCAAGGTCGTTTTTATTGCGCGTCTTGACATATATACTAAATAGTATATAATATACTGTACAGTATATAAAAGAAAAGGCTTGAATGAATAAAGAAAATAAGCTTTCAAACGCGAATGCCGAAAAGATCCTGAAGACGGCCTGGCTGCTCTTCCAACAAAAGGGGTACCGTGGCTTATCCATGGATGAATTGTGCCTGCAATGCGAGATCACCAAGCCCACCCTTTATTACTATTTCAAGGATAAAGAAGATCTCTATGTCCAGGTACTTGTGCACAAATTACGGGAGCTTCGTCCATCCATTCAGCAACCCGGCTCTCTGGAAGAACGCCTGACCCGTATCGCAGCCTGTCTTTTGGACAACTTCCAAGCTGAATATACTGGACTGGTGCATGACCGCGAACACATCCACGGTGAAGAAAGCCGGGCAGTAATCCGTGACGCATTCCGTAATGAAATGTTCGATCCGATGATCTCAATTATGCAAAAAGGTATCGATGAAGGAAAATTGGTAAAAGACGACCCTCATTCGCTCGCATTGATCTTTTTTGGCACTGTCAACAATTTCATTGGCAAGGCAGTCGAATTGAAAATGGAAAATTCTGCCATTGCTAAAAAACTGACCCATTATTTCTTAAAAGGAGTTGAAAAAAGTGGATAGTAACCTCGTAGCGATCTTCGAGACCGCGTTCAACGTTCTGTACTTATTGGTAGTTTGGGGACTGGTCATCCTGATGGCCGTCCGGTACTCCAGAGTGGAAGCAGAGAAGAAAAGTCTCGCCCGGCTATTCTTGATCTCTTTCATATTACTAGCTGCCGGAGACACCGGCCACGTCGGTTTTCGGGTGGTGGCACATCTGATGAACACCCTTGACAAGCAAGTGATGGTGCTGGGCACACCGATGGCTTTGACTGGCGTTGGCAGTATGATGACCGCCTACACCGTGACCATGTTTTACATGGTATTGGTTTACATATGGATGGAACGTTTCAACCAGAAGGCAAGCTGGTTTACCTACTTCCTGCTGGCAATCGGTATTGTGCGTCTGATCTTTATGGCGCTACCTGCCAATGATTGGGACAGCTTGGTCATCCCGCAAACTGCCAGCCTGCTGCGTAACAGTCTTTTGGTCATTCAGGGACTTGGGGTAATCGGTCTTTACCTGTATTCATCCTACAAAATGAATGATTGCACCTTTAAATGGATAGGCTGGAGCATTGTCGTTTCATTCGCGTTCTATACTCCGGTCATTCTGTTCGCGCAGCGATACCCAATGGTAGGCATACTGATGATCCCCAAGACCTGTGCATATGTGGCAGTAGCGATCATTGCCTACAACGCGCTTTGGAAAAACCAAAACGCGTAGATTTCACTTGAGGAAATGAGCCTGCTCTTTGATCGAAGAGCAGGCCTTTTCTTAAAATAATTCCTCTCCCTCGAATTCTCCTTTCCCATTTCTGTAAAGCATTATAAAATTGTCTATACAAGCCACTCGGAGGGACAAATGGATTTATTGCAAAAAAGGATCGCCGCTGAGGGTAAGATCCTTGGCAATGGTATTTTAAAGATCGACAGCCTGATCAACCACCAGGTCGATCCGGCCATCATGGACGCCTGTGGTAAGGAATTCGCGGTTCGCTTCGCCGACACAAAAGCGACTCGCATTCTCACCGCTGAGATCTCAGGGATCGCGCCTGCATTAATGACGGGGTATCACATGCACCTGCCAGTTGTTTACGCGCGCAAAACTCGCCCCATCACCATGCCCGAAACAGTTTTCCTAACCACGGCGCCATCGCACACCAAGGGAAACACGGTTGACCTGATCGTATCACCCGAGTATCTCAAGCCAGGTGAAAGCGTGCTTATCATCGACGACTTTTTGGCATCTGGCGCCACCATCCTCGGTCTCGTACGTCTTGCAGAAGCCGCCGGTGCGACAATCGTGGGTGTAGGCGCGTTGATCGAGAAAACTTTCGAAGGTGGCCGTGAGGCGCTTCAGCATTTGAACGTTCCGGTAGTCTCTCTGGTACGAATCAAGAGCATGGACAATCAGATCCTTACCTTTGAGGAGTAAATACTCTATATGGATTCGATCGCCGTTCTCGATTACGGGTCTCAATACACCCAACTGATCGCCCGCCGCGTACGTGAATTGCGCGTCTATTGCGAAATCTTCCCATGGGATGCTCCCGCGGAAAAGGTTATGGCTCTGGCTCCACGCGGTGTTATCCTTTCAGGTGGGCCTTCTTCCGCTTACGGCGAGAACGCGCCTTTCCTGACGCAATACCTGATCGAGAGCGGTTTGCCCATTCTGGGGATTTGCTACGGTATGCAGGCTATGGCCGTGGCTCTTGGCGGGCGAGTGATTCCTGCCCAATCGCGCGAATACGGTCTGGCTGAGATTTCAGTCTGCCTCGACAATCCGCTTTTACCGTCCGTTTCACAAACAGTATGGATGTCTCACGGCGACCGTATCGACAGTTTACCCGAGGGCTTCGTCAAGCTGGCCGAAAGCAGCAACAGTCCTTTGGCTGCCATGTACGACGAGCAGCGAAAATATTTCGGGGTTCAATTCCATCCTGAGGTACGCCACACCCAACGTGGCATGCAAATCCTCTCCAATTTTGCACTGGGTATCTGTGCCTGCAAGGCGGATTGGACGCCTCATAATATCATCGAGCGTTCAATTCAGGCCATCCGAAGCCAGGTGGGCGACGAGGCAGTGATCTCCGCGGTCAGTGGCGGTGTGGATTCCAGTGTGGCTACAGCGCTGGTCAGGCGCGCGGTAGGCCCGCAGCTTTCAACTGTTTTCATCGATACCGGCTTGCTGCGCCAGAACGAACGCGAACAGGTACAATCAGCCTTTACTGACGCTCTGGATATGGATCTGGTAACCATCGATGCCAGTGACGAGTATTTCTCGGCGCTCAAAGGAGTAACGGACCCGGAGACAAAACGCAAGGCGATCGGTGAGCTGTTCATCCGCTTGTTTGAGCAGCAGTCATTGAAAGTTGGGCAGCCGCCTTTCCTGGTTCAGGGTACGATCTACCCAGACGTGGTGGAATCTTCCGGCACGACATTCGGGAAAGCGGAACGGATCAAATCGCATCACAACGTAGGTGGCCTCCCAGAGCTTATGAAATTCAAACTTGTCGAACCGCTACGTGATCTATTCAAAGATGAGGTTCGCGTGATCGGTGAAGCACTCGGCTTACCTCCTGAACTCGTGTGGCGCCAGCCCTTCCCCGGACCCGGCCTGGCGGTACGCTGCCTGGGCGAGATCACACGTGAGAGGGTAGACCGTCTACGAAAAGCCGATGCCATTTTTACCAGTGAGCTGACTGCCGCTGGTCTTCTCGGTAAGCCCAATACTGAAACACAAACCGTGGTGTCGCAGGCATTCGCCGTTCTGCTGCCCGTGCAGAGCGTGGGGGTAATGGGCGACCAGCGCACTTACCAAGAGACGATCGCTCTGCGTGCCGTATGCACTGACGACTTCATGACCGCCGATTGGGCAGACCTCCCTACCGATCTTTTAAAACGCGTTTCCAGCCGCATCGTCAACGAAGTAGCCGGAGTTAACCGAGTGGTCTACGACGTGACCAGTAAACCTCCAGCCACTATTGAGTGGGAATAAATCCTGGGATTTTTCCAGCAAAGTGGCATACAATAACCGTGTATGCGTAAACATTACTTAATCCCGTATGTTTTTTGGATTACGGTCAGTCTGCTGCTAGTAATATCAGCGTTTCGGGTGAATCCCGTTAGCGCTGCAGACCAGCGGCACATCGACGTTTCAGCCATCAATACGCGGCAGTATCCTGAGTTCAGTTTTAACTTCTGGCCATATGATACAGATGGAATATTTATCGATACCGTAACACTTGCCGGCCTTCATGTCTTCGAGAACGACCAAGAAGTAAAAGTAACCAATCTGCAATTAATTGAACCTGGAACGCATGTTGTATTGGCTGTTAATGAAGGTCCAACCGTCGGCAATTCCTACGCGGGAAAAACCCGTTTTGACCGGATAAAGGAAGTCTGGACCGATTGGGCAATCGCGCAATCGATTACCACGGTTGATGATTTCACAATCATCAACAACGAAAGCACTGTGGTTGATCAGTTGACCACCCCCTCTGAATGGGTGGACGCCATCGCGGCTTATCAGCCTGATCTAAAATCCGCCACACCCACCTTGAATTGCCTGACGTTGTCATTGGATAAACTCACCGCAATCAATGATTCCAAAACAAAATCTCTCTTTTTGATCACCCCCCTTCCCGATGAGAACCAATTGCCCGGCTTGATGGATCTGGCAGCACGAGCAGCGGAAGGGAATATTCACCTGTATATCTGGTTGATTGGTCCGCAAAGTTATCAATCCGAGGATGCCACCACAGTGCTTCAAAATATGGCGTCAGCTACCAACGGTTCATTACTTATCTTCTCCGGCGCTGAAACTCTGCCTTCGATCACTTCTTATCTTGAACCGATCCGCTTTGAATACCGGGTCACCTACACCACCGCTTTGCGAAGTTCTGGCACCTATACGCTTGCAGTCCAGATCGACCAGACCGATTTCCAAGGCAGCTCCGGAAAGGTGAACTTTGACCTGAAGGCTTTGGCGCCGAATCCCATTTTACTCGCCCCCCCGTCAACCATCACCCGCTCCTGGACCCAGGATAGTACCACCCGGAAATGGTCTCTGGTACCAAGTCAGCAGACGATCTCTTTCATGTTGGAATTCCCCGATGCCCATACACGCTCGTTGAAATCCGCGAAACTGTTCGTGGATGGTTCCGAGGTCGCGGAAAACACCTCCGAGCCGTTTACCGAATTCAAATGGGACTTGACCCCCTATACCAAGAGCGGTAATCACATGATCCAGGTAAAAGTGGAGGACGTGGCTGGATTTACAGCTTCCACGATCGAGTTGCCGGTTTCGATCGTTCTTGAAGAAAAACCTCTCGGCGTGATAGGACGTTTCATTAAACAAATCGATACTCAAACCCTCGGTGTCGTTATCTTTTTGGTCCTTGTCGGAGCGGGATTGATCTATCTGTTATTGAAACTGCGATTGCGAACCCCAATCAACAAATCCGGTAGCAAATCCAAACGTCAATCAGCCTCGGGCTCAGAAATAATATCGTCGCCTTCTGAGACCCGACCCCAAACCAGGCATGAACCTGTGGCGAAGTTAGTATTTATGGGTGGAGGTGAAAGCGATCTGCCTGCCGGTACTGTCTTTTCGCTAACAGGCAAGAGCACGTTACTGGGTAATGACCCAACCCATTGTGCCATCGCACTGGACGCACCGACCATTTCTCCCATACACGCTGAGATAACCCTCGATTCAGCCAAAAATTATTTCATCAATGACCGCGGCTCTACGGCCGGTACCTGGGTGAACTACGAACCGGTCACCTCACAGGGCACACGTCTGGTGAGCGGTGATATCATACACTTTGGCGCCTGCGACTTCAGATTCGAGATCGTAGGAGCGAAACCTGAGCCGATCCGGGTGCAACCGCATCAAAAAGACTGATGGGATTCGCTTACTGAGATTCCCGCTCGCGCCAATACCCCTTCTGCGCGTTTGATTACCGGCATGTCCACCATCTCTCCATCTATCGCGAACGCGCCTTTACCTTTCCTGGCGTAATTTCTTGCTTGTTCCAGGATCAACTTTGCTTTTTCAATCTCTTCCGCAGACGGGGTAAAAATGCGTTGCGTTGGCTCTACTTGAAGAGGATGAATGACCTGCTTGCCGGCATATCCCATTTGCGCGCCACGGGTTGCTTCGCGCTCCAATAATTCCATATCTCTGAAATTCACGGTTACCAGGTCGATAGCCTGCAACCCGAAAGCAACGCAGTGCGTGACAACGGCGCTGCGAGCGTAGATCAATTCATCTGCTTCGGGTGTTCGTGTCGCACCCATATCCGCAGTGAAATCTTCTGCACCAAAGACGATGCCCTGGAAGCGGGGACAGGTCTCCGCCATGCGGCAGATCTCCTTGAGGTTAACAATACCAAGCGCGCTTTCCACGATCGTGATTAAAGCGATGCCATTAATACTCCAACCGTGTTTCGCCTCGGCCACACCGATCAGTTTATCTATCTCACTGATCTGTTCCGGTTTTGACACCTTGGGGAGCAGCACAGCGTCTGGATGGGCAGGTAGAATTACAGTCAGGTCGTCACGGGTTCGCCCGCTGGCAAATGAATTGATCCGTACCACGCGTTCACTGACACCAAAATTTAGTGATTCCAACGCCCCAACGATGATACTACGCGCTTCAGTCTTCATGTTCTCAGCCACACCATCCTCCAGATCCAGGCAAACACAATCTGCACCACTGCCTGCGGCTTTATCGATCTTGTGAAGGTCGTTGCCGGGAACGTATAACAGGGCTTTCCGTGAACGCATTAGCACCTCCGGAATGATAGAATTACAACACTAAGCTTCAACCCGATTATAGCTGTATACAAACACTGAAAGAAAGCGTTAATAAATGGAAAATTCCGAACAAATGAAAGCTTGCCGTGACATTCCCAAAGGGTATACCCTGTTCTGGTCGTTTGATATTTCAAAACCCAAAGAGGCGGTTAATCTATCATTTTGGGGATTAATGATCGCTATTGTTTCCTGGTTTGGGTTCTTGGCGTTAGCCCGCTCTTTGCATCCGGCAATATTTCCACGCGGATCTTTTCAAATTTCCATTTCGATCTTAAGCAGCCTGATTTTTATCGCCGAAGTACTCATAATTTCGATATTGATGATCATTATTCACGAAGGCTTTCACGGCATCTTCTTCTGGATCTTTTCAGGAGAACGTCCGAAATTTGCCTTCAAGATTTATTACGCTTATGCCTCTGCGCCTGGCTGGTACTTTCCACGCTGGCAGTATTTCTACACCGCGCTTGCACCATTGATAGGTATCACTTTAATAGGAGTAGCCGCGCTGCTCTGGTTGCCAGTGTATTGCGCCACGCCTGCTTTGATGTTGTTAGTGTTCAATACCAGCGGCGCGGTGGGAGACATCTGGGTTGCGTTTCGTCTCGTAATTTGCCCGCGCTCCACTTTGGTAAGAGACTATGGCGACAAGATCGAATTTTTTAAACCCACTCCGTCTCTTCTCAATCAAGATTAGTCTATTCATCAGTAAGGACACAACAGCCATCAACGTCTTCTCGACATTGGATCGACATTGTCGAGGAAGTTAAGTTTTTTTCACAATTCCTTGGCACAACAATTCAATTCTCTACAATGGCTACATCGTATTCACATGATGGGTGAGTAATATTGATGCAATATCACTTCTTTTGAAAGGAGAAGTTCAATATGAAAAATATTACTCGTATATCCATTGCCAGCCTGCTCGCGGTGAGCGTGCTGCTGGTAAGCATCGGCTCGGCATTTGCAAGCACGACCGCATCATCGGTAGATGTCTGGTCCGATCCGGTGGCTACCGCCAATAATGGTGCATCCTTCACCAGTGAAGTCCTCAATACAGCAAAACTTCCTGGAATTGTTGATGACGACGCAAGCATGATCCTGCCCATCGGATTCAACTCCACTAGCGGTCAGTTTGGTGGTAAAGGCATCGTGATCAGTGGTCTGGCCACCCGTACTGACACTGTGAACCTCACCTTCAGCTTTCCCACCTACCGTTATGGCTGGACCGGCGCCATTTATCAATGGAGTGGTTCAGCTTGGGTAAAGCTTCCAACATCCATCGTTGCTCCAACAGGTGAGAATTCCATGTACTACGCTACCACATCGAATGTAGGTAACGGCACCTATGCATTAATCATGGGCTATAAGGGAGTGGATGAGTAACCCTTAAGCCAAATGCCTCATGTCAGGGAATTAGATGATATCAACCGGGAGTCGCGTGCTCCCGGTTGAGCTTTAAACTTAACCTACAGAGGTGCTTGTCCGGCGCCTTTAAATATGTTAGAATTGCGTTCGCCCTGAGAACATTGGAGGGGTGGCCGAGCGGTTTAAGGCGCCTGTCTTGAAAACAGGTTTGGTGAAAGCCAACGTGGGTTCGAATCCCTCTCCCTCCGCCATTCAATCCCACGGGGAACAACTGAAGATTCGGGGAGGTGCCGGAGTGGCTGAACGGGATCGCCTGCTAAGTGATTGTCGGGCTTTAAACTCGACCGGGGGTCCGAATCCCCCCCTCCCCGCCACGAAAATTGAGACCGCTGTCATCAGCGGTCTTTTTTTTATTTAGAACACTTATCCACGAATGTCGCGAAGTTTGGTAAATAACACCAACCAAACTAAATAATATATCCCGAAAATTCGCACTTGTTCGTGTCAATCGCAGGTTAAGGTTTTTTGGAAATCGTTTAATTCATGGATAAATGCTTAATCCTTCATCGTTACTGGTTCATCAAAAACAACCGGCTGCTTCGTGGTGAGTTTCGGGATACGTATCTGCATTGTTGAGAAGAAATTGCCCACCGCGATCACCACACCCATGAGGAACACGAACTGGTAACCAAAATGGTTCCAGATCACGCCACCAATCAACGCGACTCCGATTGAGAAAAAGTGATCGATGCTCACTGCCAGCGAAAGAGCGGGTTGTATGTCTTCCTTCTGCAGCGCGATCTTTTTCATATACGTGGAGCGTGCCATACTGACTGAGACCAGCACCTGATCGACCAAGTAGCAGGCGCAGGTAATGAGAAACGCGGTATCCACAGAGAAAAATGATTTCGAAAAGCCATACGCCAGGCAAACTGGGATGAGGAGCACGGCCTCAGCCATAAGAACGGTCCTCTCGCCCAATTTGTCGATCAGCTTACCCAGCAGAGGTTGTACCAGGATGCCGATCACACCGCCAATCAGGATCAGCGTGGCAATCACCTGGGTGGGTTTGCCGTAGATTGTGACAATCACCCACGGGGCAAAGGTGAGGAAGATCTGTTTACGCGCGCCTGAGAGAACTGCCAGGGCGTAATAAAGAGAATACTCCCTGTGTAGCTTCAAGAATTCCCCGGGAGGGGTCACCTTGGCACTCGATTTTTTCATCAATGCCATCAACACCATCCCGACTGTGAATATCCCGGCCGAGATGGCAAAAGTTACTGTGAAGTTGAAATTAAGGAACTTGAATCCAATATAGACAAACCCACTACCGGCGATCACCGCCAGATTGCGAATGGCGTTGAACTGTCCCAGGCGGTGCGCCGTCCTGCCTTCCGCTGCCAACTCCATCCCAACCGTGGTAGACACCGGCATGAACAGGTGCTGACCCACACTGTAGATGAACAGGCAGAGTACCATCACCGCATAGGTTTTGGACACCACCCCCAAAAGCAAGATTCCTGTCGCAGCCAGGAACAAAGAAAGCGCTCCAAGTTTCCGGTTATCGATGAACCAAAGCGCGGCTGACGCGAACACCACCAGGAAGCCGGGCAACTCGCGTGGAATTTCCAAGAAGGAACGCTGGAAACCAGTCAGGGGATAGGTGGCGTTGAGATAGTTATTAAAAACGGAATCGACCAGACTACCCGCCATGCCGACCATAAAAGAAGCAATGGCAAAGAGGGCAAGTTCCCGCGAGATGTTGGCGATACGTGTTCGGAGTGCTTTATACATTAATGGAATCCTGTGAATTGATGCTTTGGAGTTATGGTGGGATTGATTACTGAATTCTACGCTCAAGCCTGAAATTAAACAAATAATTACCAGGAAATAATTATTTCATCAGTCACCATCCTCATCATCGATTGACTTTCACATGAACTTTTCTATAATCAAAAGCATGTCCCAGATTAATCAATCCAATAAAGTTGATTACTTAGATATCTCGAAGGCAAGCTACCACGAGCGGATCAGCGCGGCTGCTTTGCAAGGGCTTGCCAATCGTGCAGGCGCTCATGTCTTTCTTGAATATGGTATTTACGATGATCCGCTGGCACGTCGTACCAACGAAGATTTCATGGACGACAAGATGTGGTATGGAAAATACCGCGCCTTGCTCGGTAACCAGGACGAGCGAAATTTTGAATATTATCAAAAAGAGCACGGTTTCAAGGTAGACAAGGTCAAAACCCTGTCAGAGCTGGTGAATAAATACCACGGTCTGCTCAAGGGAATCGTCGTTTGGGATTTCTCCGAAGCCGATACTGTCAACCTGGCGCTGATGCTGGCCGCCCAGCAAGACCTGCTGCCGGTGGAAGCCAGCCTGCTCGGTGAAAGCTTTGCCGCTGGATTGCCTATTCTCCACGACCTGCGCAAGCGCTGGCCAGACCGCGCCGCCATGTATGAATGGGCGTTCAACGAGCTTTTTCCTAAATGCAAAACAGGATACATCGCTTGCATTGAACCTGCCTGGCAGCGTCCCGAATTCATCGATTTTGTCGTTCAGAACAACATCTTCGTTTATAGTTTATCAAGCCTGGAAAAAGGTCTGGGAAGCACTCTTTTGATGCTGCTGGCTTTCGGACCCACGTGGTTGCGCGAACTGATCTTCGCCCTGCGCCTCGATGGTCTGCTACGCCGTTTCGGCATCAGCTGGATGGCGAAACGTAACCCCGAGATCGCTCTCAACGACCGCATCCAGCGTTCGGTGAAGTCTGATACCTACCCCACCATCTTTGGCTGGCATACCAAACGCGACGACGAACTCTCTTTCATGCTCATGCTCTCCGCCAACGGGTTGCGTCTGGTGCCCTCCCATCTGGCCGGGAATTTCTCTTTCCACAGTCAGGTCAAACCATTGGGAAGCGTGGAAAATAAACCTATCGTTCATGAGAAACTTGACCCTGAAGGGATTTACATTACCTTCACCCTCTCCGATGGCGACCAATTGATGATGATGAGCACTGCCGAACTAGGCAACTGGTATAGCGAAAATCGCGGCAAGATCCCCTTCAATTGGGAATGCCAACCGTTGTTGACAGAACTGGCTCCGGCTCTTCTTGAAAAATTCCAGCGTGGTGCATATTCCAGTGATTGCCTGGTCGCGGGGCCTTCAGGCGCCGGGTACATCGTGCCGCCACTCGCTCCCAATTTGCCCGCTTACATGCGTGAGACCAACCGCGTATGCAAAAAAGCCGGGATCAGCGTTGTCACCACCTATGTGGCTGATCCGCCTCGCCGCGTGCTGCGCCAACTCAACCGTTTTTCCGATGGCCTGGTGGGTTATTTAGCCGGGTATGCCATCGTCAACCGTGCCCCGCAGCAGTGGCTTGGACGTGTTCCTCTGGTTGCCAATGAAGTACCAACGGTCGCGCAAATCTGGGACCAACCCAAGAAATTACTTGAAAGCGTGCGTCAAATCACTGAAACTTCACGAAAACGTCCGCGTTTCATCGGTGTTCATCTATTTGCTTATCGTACCACATTGGATGATGTAGCAGATTTCGTCGCTACTCTCACCGATCCCCACATCCACATTGTGCGCGGAGATGCTTTTCTTGATCTCACAATAAAATCACTCAGGAGGAAGACCAATGGAAAGTAACGAAAAAGCCGCAAAATTACCGCTTGGTACCAAATTCGCTTATGGCACGGCTGATTTTGGCATTGCCATGGTCACAGCAGCCATTCAGTTCGTCTTGTTCTTCTATTACAACACAGTTTTGGGTATTGACCCAGTGATCGTCGGAACCGCCCTGATGGTTGGCAAATTCACCTGGGATGCCGTCAATGATCCCATCATGGGATACATCAGCGATCGGACAAAAACCCGCTGGGGGCGGCGAAAACCGTTCATGTTGCTCGGAGCAATCCCCTTCGGATTATCGGTGTGGCTTCTGTTCTCCCTTCCCACCGGCCTGACCGGCACGGTTGCTTTCCTGGTTGTGCTTGGCTCATTTCTGCTGGTCGACACCTTCCAGACAATGATCAGCGTACCCTATTACGCGATGTCGGCCGAATTGACCTATGACTATAATGAACGTACTTCACTCATTGCTATTCGAATGATCTTCACCGTGCTTGGCTATATCCTCGGTGCCGGTGCAACCACCATGCTGGCTGATATGTTCATCGGTTCAGGCATGACCCAGGTAAGCGGATACAGCGCAACCGGCGCGATCTTTGGTGTTGTGGCAATTGTGACAACCCTGATCACCACCCTTTTTGTCAAAGAAAAACCCAATCCTGACCTGGTGCCGTCCAAGATGCCACCCTGGAGACAGATTGTGCAGATTTTTAAAAATCGTCCATTCGTGCAATACATGATCATGAGCACCATCATTAGCGTCAGCTTCGCGCTGTTGACCGGCTTGTTCACTTATTTCGTGACCTACCAGTTGAAGATGGGCGACCAGTTCTTCCTGGTCATGCTGGTGATGCTCGGAACTATTGGCCTTTTCCTCATTCCCTGGCAGTTGGTCTCCAAAAAAATGAACAAAGGTCCAGCTTATGCTCTTGGACTGGGAATCGCCTGTGTCGCCATTCTTGCCACATTCCTGCTGCCCGATCATCCCACCAATTTGATTTACGTGATCGCTTTTGTGGCAGGCATGGGCTTTTCAGCGCAATACGTCTTCCCCTGGAGTATGATCCCAGACGTGGTGGAAGTCGACCAGGCCAGGACCGGCGAACGTCATGAGGGAATCTATTTCGGGGTAAACTCTCTGCTGGGAAAATTGACCACGGGTCTCGGCGCTTTCATCATGGGTTGGGCGCTGAAATTATATGGATTTGATGAAACTCTGGCTGTTCAAACGCCGCATGCTTTGCTTGGCATTCGTATCTTCTTCGCCATTGTCCCGGTAGTTGCATTCTTGGCTGCTCTACCGCTGCTTATATGGTATCCGATCACCAGTAAGACCCACGCAGAGATGACCAAAAAAACAGAATGAGCATTAATTTCCGAACAGACGCAAAAGGTCCCGACAATTCTGCCGGGACCTGGTTTGTAATACAGGGAAATTACTCGACCACGATCGTTACCGCGAAAGTTTGCGCCGGTTCCACCCCGGTTTCCCAGGAACGCGCGTAATTCAATATCAGGTTGGTCGTTCCGGTTCCGACAGTCTCAAAGGTCAACGTTACCATTCCACCGGCACCAATCAAATTGGAATCAGCTTTGAAGGCAACATCCCCCTGCTGTGACAAGATACTGGTATCCAGATCTTCGGTTGCCCAGTTGAACCCTGTGGTTGGATTGCCTGCCAGCGACACCACGATCGTCTGACCCTTCTTGACAGTGATCGTTTGACCGTTCATCGATTCATCCACCTTCACAGTCTTGCTACTACACGCTGCTAGGGTTGCAACAAGAAACACAGCCACAACTGCAAGATTGATAATTTTCTTCATAAAACACCTCCCGATTGGTTTCTATACAGTAGACGTTGAACGTGATTACTGTGTTCCACTCAGCGAAGCGCGAACAACGCCACGATCAAAAACCATAGGAAGTTGGAAAACGAAATCGCCCATTCCAGAATGGTGAAGCGGGAAACTTTCGGACGCACCCACTCTTTTTCTGATTCAGTCTCTAGCGTTTCAGGCTCATCATCTTTTTTCTTGTGTGTGTCCATGGTAAAGAGAAAAGCGGCATAACAGAAAAACGCGAGCAGCCCCGCAACATTCGATATCTTAGGAATTACCACAATGGTTGCTGGCTGGACAAATACCGCGATACTGTACAGAAGCACCATCACTAAGCCGGATCGGAAGTAGGACACCGCCACCCATTTATGTGCTTCCATGTGGTTCATCGGAAATACACCCACCAGCGCGCATGAGAGTGTGGACCAGATACCGATTGCCAATCCGATCTTTGCCCACAGATTATCCAGGGTGAACGTTAACCCGGTGATAAAGGGAATGAACGCCAGGCTGCCGATAATCAACCCCAGATTAAAAATTGGCGCCGCCCTGGAGACACCCACCTCGCCCAACTCGGAGATATAGTGGTTGAGAACGGAATATCGTTCGCCATCCTTGCCCCGGTAAACCATTCCAGCGGCCAGCATGGAAGCGATGATGAGCAGGCTGCCACCAATGCCAAAATATGGGTAAGCTTGTTGAATGAATACAACCGCCACATTCCAGTCCATGAATCCTCTTAAAATTGTTTTGGTAATTCTAGCAAAGATCAACCGGAAACGCATTAAAGTAGGTTGACACGGTGGGTATAATGTGAACAAGGTTTGTACCCGCGGAGGATACTGTGCTCTGGTTGAAAGTGATATCCGCATTTATCGTGTTGCCCGGACTGGCGGACCTGATTCTACCAACGCTGCTGTTGTGGCTGACGAATTCACTGCGGTGGCCAGGTTTTGGTTTTCTCCAAACGCTAGGAGTACTGATCTTCCTTGCTGGCCTTGCAGTGATGGTATGGTTGGTGCGCGCTTTCGTTGTTTATGGTCACGGCACCCCTGCGCCTTTCGACCCACCGCGTCAGTTTATGCGCCGTGGTCTGTATCTGTGGGTGCGTAATCCGCTGGTGCTGGCATCGGTTGTTGTGCTGCCTCTGGGTGAAGCACTTTTCTTTAAATCACTCTGGCTGGCGTTGTATATGGTTGTTCTCTTCATCATCATGCATTGTTATATCGTGTTGATTGAGGAGAAGGAACTGGAGCGGCGCTTTGGCCGGCCGTATCAAAAATACAAAAGGACTGTTCCTCGCTGGATTCCGCGACGGCCGCATGAATAGACCACCGGAGAGCTAAATGTACGATCAGATCGCGCCCGATTACGACCGTTTTAATAACTGGCAAAACCGTCTCTCTGCCGAACTGCCATTCATCCAGCGCGCGCTGGAGGCTCAACCAAAATCTGTGGATGTGCTGGACGCCGCATGCGGCACCGGAATGCACGCCCTCGGTCTGGCAAAACTCGGCTTCAAAGTCAGTGGTGCGGATCTGAGCCGGTCAATGATCGGCCAGGCGCGCACTAATGCCCAGATAGAAGGAGTGGACTTGCGTTTTGAAGCGGCGGGGTTTGGCAACCTGGCTTCCACTTTTGGCGCTGGGTCGTTCGACGCGCTACTCTGCCTGGGCAATTCACTGCCGCACGTCACCAGCCAGGATGAGCTCCAAGAAACTCTGGCTGACTTTTCCCGCTGCCTGCGGTCCGGAGGAAAATTGCTGCTGCAAAACCGTAATTTCGACGCCATCATGGCTTTTCGGCAGCGCTGGATGGAGCCGCAATCCTTCAGCGACAATTGGCATGAATGGCTCTTTACTCGTTTCTATGATTTCGAATCTGATGGTTTGATCCGCTTCAACATGGCCACCTTCAAGCGGCCGCTTGGAGGTGAATGGAAAGCGAGCATCACCAGTACTAAGTTAATGCCCCAGTTGCGCGCGGATATGACTCAGGCGCTAACCAAAGCTGGATTTCATTCTATCCTCAGCTTCGGCGATATGAATGGTTCGGTTTTCGACCCTCCAAAAAGCCCAAATTTGGTACTGCTTGCATTTAATAACTAAATCAAAATCCAGTTGCCCAAATCGGATTTCTTATATATATTCATTTCATTATTCTTTTTTCCAGAGAGAGATCATGAATATTATTCCCGTTCAAACCCCCGAAGAATTGAAAGCATTTATTGAATTACCTTACCAGCTATATAAGAATGACCCCGTTTGGGTGGCGCCGCTGCGTAGCGAACAGGCCGCGCAGTTCATCGCTGCTAAGAACCCTATGCTCGACCACTGTACCTATACCCTCTTCCTCGCCAAAGAAGGCGACCGCGTGGTCGGGAGGATCTCTGCCTTCCTCGACCATCTTGCGCTCGATCATTGGAAGGAACCCATCGGCCTATTCGGCTCCTTTGAATCGATCAACGACGAAAAGGTGTCGCTTGCGTTGCTCCAGGCTGCCACGGACTGGCTGAAAGCAAAGGGCATGAAGAGTATCCGCGGACCATGGAGCTTTGCGTCACAGGAATGGGGATTGGTGGTCGAAGGGTATACTCCCGACCCGGTGATCATGGGTCCATACAACCCACCTTATTACAACGATTTCCTGGTCAAATTCGGGTTCCAAAAGGCTAAGGATCTGAAAGTATATGTCATCGACGCCAAAGCAGGCTACCAGGTACCCGAACGCATTCTCAAGCTGACCGACATTATCAAGAAGCGTTACGGTGTGAAGGTGCGTCCGGTGAACATGAAAAACCTCGAAGCGGATGTGGTGACCATCCTCAATCTGGCGAACGAGTCCATTGACGACAACTGGGGGTTCTACCCGGTGACCGACGCCGAAGCCCGCGCCATGGCGCGCGATCTCAAGCAGGTGATCAATCCTAAAGGCGCGCTCATAGCAGAGGACGCCAACGGTAAACCCATCGGCTTTGCGTTATCCTTGCCCGACATCAATAAGCTCATTAAGGGTCTCGACGGTAAGTTGGGCTTGCGCGGTATCTGGCGTATGCTCACCAAGTTGCCAAAAATGCACCAGTACCGCATGTGGGCGCTGGGCGTGATCCCAGAATGGCAGAGCCGTGCCATCGACACCCTGCTCTACAAGGCCACCTATGACGGCCTCTACACGGACGATATCCGTATGGAGATCAACTACGTGCTCGAAGATAACGATCGCATGAACAACGCGATCTACAAACTTGGTGCCAAAGAGCTGCGCCGTTACCGGGTGTACGAAAAGACGATCTAGATAATTGTTCCAAAATAAAAAGACCTGGCCGCGGACTCGCGTGCCAGGTCTTTGCGTTACCCGGGCCTAATGTGCGCCCAGTCCTTTGATTGTTCCAAACCCGGTCAGGCTGGTGTTGACGGTGGGGCTGCCGTAATACATCACATTGCCGCTGCCCGAGATGGTTACGTCCAGCGATTCCGTCGCCCAGATGGTGGCGTCGCCAAAACCGCTGATGGTGACCTTTGTGCTGCTTGTTTCCAGATCGCCGCCAAGGTAATTACCCGAACCGGTCAGGGTAATAGTCTGGTTGTCGGCTGTACCTGCCACGGTCACATCGCCAAAGCCGCTAAGTGTGAGGATCAGTTGATTTACCGCCAGTTTCGGGGCTTTGATGTCACCGGATCCGGTCAGGTTGATAGCTGCAGCGGATCCCTGGGCTTCTCCCAGGTTGATATTTCCAAATCCAGTCAAGTCCAGCGCGAATCCTTTACCGTCGACCTTAGCCACATTGATATCTCCCGAACCCGTCAGGCGAACAGCCATGCTGTCACCTTCCAAGGAATCTACATCGATGTTGCCAAAACCCGAAAGTGTAACGGTTTCGAGTGTTTTAACCGTGAGGGTGTAAGTGATGGTGCCGGATGGGTTGATGTTGACGTTCGGCTTGGTGCTGATCTCGAGAGTGCCATCCACCACTTTAGTGGTGATGTAGGGCAGCAGGTTGTCATCAGCAGTAACGGTCAACGATTCAGTATCACCATGGCTGATCTTGAGATTCCCTAACCCTTTGAGGGTGACCGCGGTGATTCCACTTACTGCGCGTTTTTCCGCCGAGATCGTGCCAGAGCCAACCACCGTCTCAGTGTTGAACGAAACGGTGTTGTTGGTAACAGTGCAAGCTGATAATAGGATTGCCATTATCCCAATTACTAAGAATAATTTCTTCATTGCGTATCTCCTGTTTTGATCTATGAATGTATACGCATAAGAGGGAGAGAGGTTGCAAAAAGGACGCGGTCTGATTGCCGCGTCCTCAGTCTGGGTTAAAAGTGCTTATTGCGCTGAAACGTAGAAGGCTGCCGGCCGGTTGCTCTTTGGGGTGTCGGGTAACACATCCACAAGTTCGTAATCCTGGCTACCCAGACCCTCGCGCTCGGCGTAACCCACCACGGCGTAAGGATCCTTATAAGGACCATGCAGTACAGCGAATGGATGTCCGCTGCGGGTGTGAATTTCGAAACAGTTGGGAACGTTCTCTTCGATCAACGGAGTTCTGGCGGTGACGTCAAGCACGGCCTTATCGATTGCCACGATGTCGTCCGAGCCGAAGATGCCGGCATCTGGCAGGATGGACAATCCGGTGAACCCGAAGCAGTCGCACACCGGGGTCATTTGGTTGGCCAGCGCCAGGTTGGTGATCTTATCAGGGGCAAAGGTCGAGAGGCAGAGTTTGGTACTGATGGCGCAGGCTTCCTGAAAAGAGAAGAAGTTCTCCGGTTCGATCTTGAGACTACCCTCGGGAGCCACTTTAAGGCAGCGTTTGCATTGATTGCAGTTATCCTGGTGCAAATGCAGTTCCTCGGAATCTTCCTTGTCGAAAACGATCGCGCCCATCGGGCAGGAGTCGACGATCTTCTGCATCACGCTCTTATCGGGGCAGTTTTCCTTGAACCAGTATTTGTCGTAATGGATAAGATCGTGCATGCGCATGCGCGTCTCCCCCGCCAGACACCCTAGTGCGATGTTTTTAATGGCGCCACCGAATCCGCAGGCCGGGTGGCCTTTGACGTGAGCGAAGTTGACCATGAAGGTGGCTTCTTCTATCATACCGGCCACGCGCCACTCCTTCATGTTTTTATACTCACGTTCGTGCGTGTAATAGAAGTTGTCGTTCAATCCTGCAGCCGGGTATACCGGGCAGCCGAGCACTTCGTTGGTGTATCCGCGCGCTTCGCAGCCGACCACGTCCCAATTGACATCAGCAATGAAGGGTTTGCCACCGCCGTCCTTGATGGCCTGAACTACCTTGCGAACAAAGACCGGATGCACAGTTGAATAACCCACAGTGTTTCCCACATGCAACTTGATGCAAACCTGTTCATCTTTAACGCGGTCGCGCAGGTGAAGTTTATCGAGAATCAGGTCCAGTTTAGCTGGAAGCGTTTCCTTCGCGTCCAAATGAGATTGCCGGGGAGATCCATAATAGACTGTAGATTTCATCGCTTACCTTCCTATCCAATTGATAATAAAGGATTATATCAGCAGAGACATGAGTGAACCAAATTTTCACTTTCCTCTTGACTTTTTATCTCTCCGGCATAAAATCAGGGAAGGTTAGAACACCTAAATTCTAGAAAGGTTATCTTCAATGCAGTTGGAAGAAACGGCCAGCTCAAAAGATGTGCCTCCTCTTAGTACCAGAGGAGTTTTTGAGTTGCCTGCGTTCATCGCACAAAATAACATGCGCCCGCACTGCCTGGCGAAGGTTGCTGCCGGAGGGTTGAAAGGTTCTGTGGAATTTACGCTCTGCAGGCGCAAGATTTTGAGGTCACTGGCTTAACCGACGTCATTTCATTCGCAAGATTGTGAATTGTTGCCGGCTGGTGATCTCACCCGCCGGTTTTTGTTTACCGGCCTCATTATCCACTGCAAGCAGGAGAAGGAGGCAAAAATGCCATTTATCAGTCAAATCATTGGCAAACCTGTCGTCGATTCAGATGGCGAAAAACTGGGTCGCGTGGAGGAAGTGCTGGCTCTGCAGAACGCCGATTTTCCACGACCCGTTCTGACCGCGCTGGTCGTTAAAAACAAGGACGTCATCGCGCATTACCCATTCTCTGAGATCGCGGTGCTTTTTGCCCCCATCATCCCCTTGTCTCATCCGAAAACCAAATTACCTGTGTACGAGCCCAGTGGTGACGAAATCCAGCTCATCATGGATATTCTCGATAAGCAGATCATCGACACAAACGGCATCCGTGTGGTGCGTGTCAACGATCTCGAACTGGCACGTCTGAACGGTGATTACTACGTCACCAACGTGGATATCAGCGCCATGGGCCTGATTCGCCGTTTGGGCGTAAGTAAGGGGGTAGAAAAATTCTTTTCGCTCTTTTTCAAAAACTCAAGCCAAAGCTGTTTGGCGTGGGATAACGTAGAACTGCTCACGCACGATCAGGCAATGCGTCTAAAGGTACCCGTGGAGAAGCTGCATGAGCTGCATCCTGCCGATATCGCCGAGATCATCAGTGACATGAGCCACACCGAAAGCGGAAAATTGCTCGATACCCTCGACCTGGAACACCTGGCTGACGCGTTGGAAGAGGTGGAACCCGACTTCCAGGCTTCACTGGTGCAGGGGATGCCCGATGAGAAGGTGGCAGATGTCCTCGAAGAAATGTCACCTGACGAAGCAGCCGACCTGTTAGCAGAGCTGCCTCCTGAACGGTCTGAAGACCTATTGGAGTTGATGCAGGACGAAGAAGCCAAGGATGTGCGTCTACTGTTGTCGTATCCCGAAGATTCCGCTGGCGGCATGATGACCACTGACGTGGCTACCGTGCACCCCGGCCTCACCGCTGCCAAAGCCATTGACGCGCTGCGTAACTCGGGCACCGAAGCCGAGTCCCTCTTTTATGTTTACGTGGTCGATGACGAGAACCATCTGCTGGGCGTGTTCTCCCTCAGCGACCTGATCCTGGCAAAGCCCAGCACCCCGATCTCTGATTTTATGCACAAGAAGGTCGTCAGCGCCAATGTGCTCGAAAAACAGGATATACTGGCGCAGATGGTCTCCAAGTACAACTTACTGACCCTGCCGGTGGTAGACGACGAGAATCACCTGATGGGTATGGTCACCGCCGACGATGCCCTCGACAAGATTATCCCAACTGCCTGGAAGAAGAGACTGCCGCGTTTCTTCTACTTTGACCGCGCATAAGTATAGGAGTTAGTCATGACCCTGCCATCCACGCCAAAACTCCGTAGAAGATGGACCTCAATTCCGGCGGTCCGCAACGTTTTACTTTTCTTTTCCGTCTTCGGCCCAGCTACCATCACCGCCATGGCAGACAACGACGCGGGTGGTGTGGCCACCTATTCCGTGGCCGGCGCCACCCTGGGATATCCCATCCTCTTCATCCTCTTCATTATTACCATCCTACTGGGCGTGACCCAGGAGATGGGTATGCGTCTCACCCTGGTGACCCGCCGTGGTCTGGCCGACCTGATCCGCGAGAAATTCGGCGTCAAGGTGGCTATGCTCATTTTCGCCGCGCTGTGCGTAGCCAATATTGGTACCCTGGTAACCAATTTAGCAGCGGTTAAAACCACCAGTGGCATGCTAAACTTGCAGGTGATTCCAGTAATCATTGTGATCGTGGTCTTTGCCTTTTTTATGGTCACCAAAGGCAATTACAAGGTCACCCAGGTGATCATGCTCATCACCAGTATGTTCTACCTCACCTACATTATTTCTGCCGTCAAAGCCAATCCGGATTGGAAGCTGGCCCTGTCGAACATCGTCTACCCGCACGACCCCAACACCACTTTCGACGCCGCCTACATGCGCAACTATCTACTGATCGGCATGGGGGTGCTTGGTACCACCATCACTCCGTGGGGACAGTTCTTCATCAGCAGCTTCGCCTACGACAAGAAGATGGAAGCCGGCAAGATATTCTACTCGCAATTGGAAACCTACATTGGTGCCTTCCTGACAGATTTCTTCTCCTTCTTCATGATCGTTGCCACTGCGGCGACGCTTTACGCGAACCACATCCCGCTGACCTCGGGTGAGACGGCCGCGCTAGCGATCAAACCATTCGCCGGTGAGTTAGCAAGCACATTCTTTGCGTTGGGTATCCTCAATGCCGGTTTCATGGGGTTAATCGTGGTATCGCTCTCTACCGCCTACGCCTTCGCCGAATTCTTCGGCTTGCAGGGTAGTCTGGACTCCAACTACAAGCAAAGCAAATCGTTCTACACCCTGTTCATCGTGCAACTGTTGATGGCAACCGCGCTAGTGTTCATCCCGGGAATTTCGTTCTTCAAACTGGCGCTTTTCTCACAGACAATCAACGCCGTCGCCCTGCCCCTGGTTTTCTACTACCTCATCAAGCTGACCAACGACAAAAAGCTGATGGGCGAATACGCCAACACCAGCTTCCAAAAATGGTTTGCTATTTGTGGTTCAGTGGCTATCGTCTTCGCCTCGGTGCTGACGTTGGTCGCGACTTTCCTCAAGGTTTGATGTAAGGTAACAATTATTAGATAAAAAGATTAAGAAAGTACTTAGGTAATTCTCGCATTTTTTTAATATTGATAAGATAATATACTCTTGAAGATACTTCAAAAGAATCTTCCTCCTTATTGGGTAACATGTTGGATCTCTGTTAGACAGATCAAAACGAGCGGTTGGTGCACCGCTCGTTTTGATTTACTTAACCACTTCCAGGGAAGAAGAGATATTATCTACTTTTGCAAACACTGCCGGCCCAGACGCAGGTGTCTTTATGCACCTCGCATTCTCTTTGTGTGTACTTCTTGCAGGGATCGGTTTTCTTTGTGATCGGTGTCGGGGTAAATGTGGGGGTGGGGGTCACGGTTGGGGGTGGATTGCAGGCAGTGGTCAACAGCACGAGCACATCCGCGTCAAGTGAATATTCGGTGAAGGCGCCGGCGATGATGGACATGGGTCGGAAGGGCAGCGTGCCCTGTATGGCCGGGTTGGCCAGGTGCAGGGAATAACAGCCAACGTAAAGATGCTCGGTGTCATCCGTGTGGGTGACGAACTCGGCCACCGCGACTTGATAGTAAAAATTGCCGGCAGCTCCTTCGCTGCTGGGAACGCCAAACTGGGCGGAGGTGATCTCTTTGATATCGTCCAATCCGGCTTGGTAGGTATCGAACGCTCCGGGATAGAAATCGGGGGATTCGAAGTAGGAATACGCTCTCACGTAATGCAGGCTGTTGATGGCATTGAGCAACGACTTGACCACGGCCACCGGACCGCTGCGGTTATCAATGTAGTTGGCCGAGCTGATATCGTCAAGCCCCTCCAACACGGCGGGCTCGACCGGGAGCCCTTCGCTGGCGCTGCACGTCATGGCCAGGATCTGCTCGTCGCTGAGCCAGGCATCGGCAGCCAGAATGGTGGTGTTGCTGGTGAAGTGCATGGGCTGGATGGGAGGAGCGCCATAGTTGCCCGGCTGCGGCAGGCGGATGACGAAGCAGGCGGAATACTTATCCGTGCCGCCGCCGCTGAGATGCACCGTCAGTGCCGCGGGGAGGGTGTAATAGAGGCTGCCGGCGGCTCCCTCGGTGATCACCGCGCCCAGGGACACGGTCTCGCTTTCAATGCCCTCGACGAAATGGGTGAAATCGGCCAGCGAGCCGAGGATGGGATCGGGTCCGACCCAGTAGGAGTAGGCGCGGACAAAATGGTGGCTGTTGATGGCGTTGATGTAAGAAAGGACCAGGGCTGCCGGGGTGCTGCGGTCATCCAGGTAGACGCTCGATGAGTAATCGGGCAGCGCCGGACTGGCCTCGGTGGTTGTTGAGGTGACGGTGGCAGTGGGCGTGGGAATGACCGTGGCAGTCGCCTTCGGCGCCTTGGTGGGGAAGGTGCAGGCGGATAGGATGAAGATGAATAAGAGCAATACGGATAATGTCTTCGAGATCTTCATACGCCCTCCTGGAATGAAGAATCATTATGAAATCATTTTAGCATTCCCAAAGCGCGGTGTTCCACACGCTTTCCTTAAAGACGAAGACGGCCGTTGGCCATCTTTTCGTTGTGTTATGGCATCACGATCCCCTGCAGCACACCCTTGAAGTTTGGTAAGACATACGCCGAACAGGTCGCCGGGTCTACCAGCAGGAGCTTGACGTTACCGGAGTCATCGGTCATCACGGTCAGAGCCGGCCAACCGGACGCCGTCCAGGCGATGCCACTGGTGCCCACGCCGACGCTGTCCACCAGCAGTCTGGCGCCGCTGCCGTCCGTCTTGATCAGGTGCACGCTGGCGTTGTCGCGGCCACGGTAGGCGATCCACTGCCCGTCCGGCGAGAGCGCAGCGTTGAGCGCCTTATACGAGCCATCCTCAATAAGGAACTTAACCTCGTTCTCCCCGCTGACCAGGTCCACAGTGCGTACCTGCCAGGCAGCTCCCCCAGCCGCCGGGATGGCGATATAGAGCACCGCTCCATCTGGCGACCAGCCGATGACTGATTCATAGCCAGCGCTTGATACTTGCCGTGTCTTCCCGGTTGTCACATCAACGATGTACACACCAGCCGCGGCGCCGCCGATGTAGGCAACCTGGCTGCCGTCGGGAGACCAGCGCGGGTTGTAGCCATCCACATTGGTCAGCGCGGTGACCTGCCCGGTGGCGAGGTCGTAGACCTGGAAGCCGCCCGGAGCGGAATAGACCACCTTTGTACCATCGCGCGAGACGTCCGCCCAGTTGGCCTCCTCGGCAAGGACGGCCTTGCCGCTGCCGTCGAGGTTGTAGAGTACAAGTCCCCATTTATCGCTGTTCTCCAGTTGCTCGTACATCAGCACCTTGCCGGTGAGGTTGGAGGGTATGGCAGGCAGCCCAACAATGGTGGAAGCATCTGCGCAAACTCCCTCGGGTAACCCGCTTACAGCCGGAGGGGTCAGCCCCATATCCTCCGGCGCCCAGTTGGTCTGCCAGGTGATAGGGTCGCTCACCAGGGTGAGGTTGGAGAGGACCAGTTTGAGTTTTCCGGCAGGCAGCGAGTCGTAGGCCAGGCTGACGTGGAATCTACCGCCGCCCATCAGGTTGCCACCGCCTCCACCGCCGACCGCATCAAAGCCCTCGATGGTTACGCCCACGCTGTAGACCTGTGGATCCACTTCAAAATTGAAGGAGTAACCCTGACGTGCATCGGCGCTGATCGTCTTAAGGGTGAGGGTGTGGCCAGCCAGCATCACCTGCTGGTCCACCTGCCACTCCTGGCCGGGCTGGGGATCGGGACCGGTATCGAACTCAATGACCGCCGTGGCGGAGGGATCCGCTTGGATCAGCTTGAATCCCTTGAAGGTGATGGTGATGGGGTAAGACACCCCTGAATTATTGAACTTGTACGCCCACTCGTATCCGCCCCCACCTATATTCTCACCGGGCAGGACATCATATTGCATTGAGTAAGGCACGTCTTTACCGGCGGCATCCACAATCTGCGCATTGCCGGTAGACTGCACCCAGTCACCCTCCTCCACACTGGGAGCAAAACGACCGATGAGGATGTAACCATTGTCGGTCTCGATCACTTTGGTTACCGAAAGCGCATTATCAGCATCAGGGGTGGAGGTGCCGCTGACCACGGTGGCGAACGGCGATGGGCTGACCTCGATCACGGGCAGCACGGCATAGCCTTCGGGTGCGGGCTTGAACTTGAGCGGAAGGATCCAACCTTCCGGCACAGTGCCGGGCAGGGTGTTGCCGATGCAGGGGATGACCAGGTAAGCCTCGTTCACGTCCGCTGGGATGGGCGGGTAGTCGGAAGTCCGCTCTAGCCGGGTACCGTCGGGCAGGACGATGAACTCCTGTTGCATGCAGCCCATTACGTTTTCATTATCGGGGTAGGCTGAACGTGGCACGCCAAATATACGGTACTCGATGTGTGTGCGGTCGGCGGTGAGCACGGCCGAGGTAACCGTGATGGTGACGCCGTTGCGCGTCTGTTCCACCGGTTCAGACAGGACACGGATGGGGTTGCTGGTATCCACCAACCCCACGCCGGGAATGTATCCGAGCAGATTGCGCACCTCTGCGTATACCTTCTCCGGTCCGACAACGAAAAAGGCGATCAGAAGGGCAAGCAGCACTCCCGTCAGAGCCAGCGAAGACGGTTTGAGCAGCCACGGCCGGTTGCGCCGGCGGATTTCTTCTTCCACCCTGTCCTTGAGTCGGATTTCAAGCGCGTGGGTAAATTTCTTGCTGGCGTTGTGACTTGCGTACATCTTTTCCAATTGCTTTTCAAGCCCGTCGGTACGGGACGTGGTTTTAGTCATGACTGTCCTCCATCTCATCCTGCACTCGCTGCAACAGGCGGTACAGGCTCTTCTTCACCGCGTCTTCGCTGCGGTTCAGCAACCGGGCCATCTCGGCAAAACTGAGCGAAGCGGCAAAACGCAGACGCAGCAGTTCTTGATCAGCTTCCGGCAGGTTTGCCAGTATTTGGCGCAGTGTGTCAAGTTGGTCGCGGCGGACGGCCTGCTGCAACAGGTCTTCATCAGCGGAAGGTAGTGAGTCAGCAAGATCAGCGATGCGGCTGGCACGCCGGTGATGATCGGCACTCTTGCGGCGCGCGATGGCGAAGAGCCAGGCGGCGAAATATCCCTTATGATGGTAGTGTCCGAAGCTCTCGAGTGCGCTCAGAAAGGTCTGCGCAGTGGCTTCTTCGGCACCATCTTCAGATCCGATGCGACTGTATAGGTAGCGATACACGGGCTGGACGTAACGCTGGTAGAGCTCGGCGAACTGGCGCAGGTCGCGCTGGGCGTTGGTCACCAGATGGTCTTCTTCAGCCGAGCCTGTTTGGAGCTGTGATGGTTCTACCATAGTCATCCTTTTACTCACAAGTGAATGAATTTGAGCTCACCTGTATATCGCGCTTTCTACCCAAAAGGGACAGGAGGGTAAATAAATTATGACTCACAATGTGAGTTTTTCGTAGGGGGAGCAAAGTTCAGTAATCACTAATTCACGAAATTTTTGAAAATTTATAACCAACAAAACTCTTTCAGCAGGTTCATTACCCGCAATGGGCGGGTCGCGGATCCACCCTTGTAAACAAATCCTCCTGTCGTTGACACTCCGCCTTTCCTGCGGTATCCTTATGTCGCGCTCGGACGGGACCGGCGCGGCAGAGCCTTGCGAACCCCGCCAGGTCCGAGAGGGAGCAACGGTAAGTGAGTCACTCTGGGCGCCGCCGGCAAGCCTGTCCGGGCGCACTTTCATTAAAGAGGCAAGCATGAGCGAAACCCCACCAGTATGCAATTACGAAGGATCCGATTATCAGACCTCCTTCTGGGAGAAGGGCGGCCGCGCCTATGAGGACGGCTGCGAGGCCGTCGCGCTCAAGCGCCTGCTGCGCCCGCACGGGCGGCACATGCTCGAGCTGGGTGCCGGCGCCGGACGAAATACCCTGCGCTACACCGGCTACGATCAGATTACCCTGGTGGATTATTCGCGCACGCAGTTGCTACAGGCGCGCGCCCATCTTGGCGATTCACCACGTTTCCGTTTCGTGGCCGCGGATATCTACCACCTGCCCTTCGTGAACGACACCTTCGACGGTGCCACCATGATCCGCACGCTGCACCACATGGCCGACGCTCAACGCGCGCTCATAGAGATTCGCCGCGTGCTCGAACTGGACGCCTGTTTCATCCTCGAGTTTGCCAACAAACGCAACTGGAAGTCCATCTTCCGCTGGCTGCTACGCAAGCAAAGCTGGTCGCCATATTCGCGCGAACCGATCGAGTTCGCCGCGCTCAATTTCGACTTCCACCCGGCAACGGTCCGTTTCTGGCTGCGCACCGCCGGGTTCAAGAGCGAGCAGGTGCTGACCGTCAGCCACTTCCGCTCGGCTTTCCTAAAAGAACATCTGCCGACCAATTTCCTGGTGGGACTCGACAGCGCACTGCAATGGACCGGCGCCTTTATCCAATACACCCCCAGCGTGTTCGTGCGCACCCGCGCCATCAGCGGCGGCGTGCAGCCCAAAGCCGAAGGGCTGTTTGCCTGCCCGGCCTGCGGCGCCGCGCTCAAGAACACCCCACCGAAGATCACCTGCCCCAACTGCGGACGCAGCTACCCCGTCAAGGACGGCATCTACGACTTCCGCATCGACCTCCCCGCAGAATCTGATTGACCATGAACGATATCATCCTCGATGATCTGAATCCGCAGCAATATAAGGCTGTAACGATCAAAGATGGGCAGACGCTCGTATTGGCGGGTCCTGGATCAGGGAAGACGCGTGTGTTAACCCGGCATCTGGCCTATTTAATCGATCGTTTGCACGTAAGAGGATATGAGATCATTGCCGTTACGTTTACCAACAAAGCCGCAAGGGTCATGGAAGAACGCGTCAATGAATTGATTCCAGATCCCTTACCAGAATACCAAATCGAGCATGTGTGGATGGGCACGTTCCACGCCATGTGCGCACGCCTGCTGCGGCGCGAAGCCAATCTATTACCCTTCAAATCAAACTTCGTCATTTTCGATGAGAACGACCAGCAGGCGCTGGTCAAACGCGCCCTGCGCGAGTTCAAGATCGACGAGAAAGTGCACCGTCCGGCCTCCGTGCTGGCGGCCATCTCGGCGGCCAAGAACGACCTGCTCACCCCCAAAGAGATGCCAGCACGCTCGTACCGCGAGGAGGTGGTGAGCCGCGTCTATACGCGCTATCAGGAGCTGCTACAGGTGAACAACGCGGTGGATTTCGACGATCTGCTCTTCTACGCCGCGCGTCTGCTGCAGGAGAACCCGGCTGTGCGCGAGAAATACGCGCAGCGCTTCCGCCACGTTCTGGTGGATGAGTTCCAGGACACGAACCTGGCCCAGTACGAGCTGCTGAAGCACCTCTCTTCCTATCATAAGAACATCTTCGTTGTGGGTGACGAGGACCAGTCCATCTACCGCTGGCGCGGTGCCGATTACCGCAACGTGCTGCGCTTCGAGAAGGACTTCCCCGGCTGCGAGAAGATCCTGCTCGAGCAGAACTACCGCTCCACCCAAAACATCCTCGATGCCGCCCGCGGCGTGATCGATCAAAACCGCAACCGCACCCCTAAGCATCTCTTCTCGGAGCGCGGGGCGGGCAACAAGATCAACCTGTACACCGCCGTGGACGATCACGCCGAGGCTGCCTACGTGGTGGACACGATCGCCCAGTACCTGGGGAAGAAGAACGCCAAAGCCAGTGATTTTGCGGTGATGTACCGTACCAACGCCCAATCCCGCCTCATCGAGGAGGCGTTCATGCACGCAGGGGTGCCCTACCGTCTGGTGGGGGCGCTGCGGTTCTACGGACGGCGCGAGGTCAAGGACATCATCGCCTTTTTGCGCCTGGTGGAGAACCCTTCGGATGAGGTGAGCCTGCTGCGGGTCATCGGTGTGCCTCCACGCGGCATTGGCGATAAAACCCTGCTGGCCCTGCAGACCGCGGCCTTCCAGGCCGGCATCAGCGCTGGCGAGGTGCTGCTCGACCTGGGCAAGAACGGTGACAAGTCTGCCTACTGGCAGCAGATGGGTCGATCCGCAGCGCTGCTGGCTGATTTTGGTGCGTTGCTGGGTGAATGGAACGCCGCCAAGTCGCAGGTCTCGATTATCGCGCTTTTTGACCGCATCCTCTCTGATATCGGTTACGAAGCCTACATCAATGACCAATCCGACGAGGGCACCGATCGCTGGGAGAACGTGCAGGAGTTGCGCCGCCTGGCGTATGACTTCCAGGATCGCGGTCTGACCGAATTCCTTCAGAACCTGGCGCTGGTTTCCGACCAGGACACGCTGCCCGAAAGCCCCGACGAGGATCATTCCGGCTGGGTGACGCTGCTCACGCTGCACGCTGCCAAGGGACTAGAGTTCAAGCAGGTGTTCATCATCGGGCTCGACGAGGGCATCCTGCCGCACAGCCGCAGCCGAGACGACCCCGAGGAGATGGCCGAGGAGCGCCGTCTGTTCTACGTGGGCCTCACCCGCGCCAAGGATCACCTCTACATCCTCCGCGCGGAAAGGCGCAGTACCTTCGGCGATTACGAATATAATGAGCCTTCACGCTTTTTGGATGACCTCAACGATGACCTGGTGTTCCACCAGGGTCAGCGCAGCCGTTCACGCCGCGAGACCTACCAGAGCGATTTCAGTTGGAACCGTCCCTCGTCAAACGCTGGTCGAAGGGCAGCCGCGCAGCCGGTGATGCCGGAAGGCACAAAGTACAAAACCGGTATGCGCGTCCGCAACGCCAGCTGGGGCGACGGGGTGGTGCTCGAAGCGCGCATCGAAGCTGATGGTGAAGAGACGGTGGACGTTCACTTCGCCAGCGTGGGTTTCAAGCGGCTCATCGCGTCTTTGGCTGGGCTCGAGATCGTACAATAATCTGTCCTTAAGTCCTAGCCGCAAATTTTCCTAATTCTTGCTAATGAACGCTAATTAACCTTTGTAAAGGGGATCTAGCTGCAGAAAATAATGAACTATCTGCGGTTAAGTGATTTTTTGAATTGATCAATCAGAGGAATTCGTAAAAATACCAGCAATGTGAAATTTTTAAAAAAGGTTTTTCTGCATAATTAGTAGAAATTCGCGTAATTAGCGGATAGATTTCTCTCACTTGAGCATATCTCTGGTATGATTCACGCGCAATGGAAGCCATTTACGCAACCATCCCCATTCTGCTGGTTCTGATCACGATGACGGTTTTCCGCAAAGGAAGCGCACTGGCCGGCCTGGTCGGCTGGATCGCCGGAGCCATTGTTGCCATCGCGTTATTCGGCATGAACTGGCAGGTGTTCTGGGTGTCGCAGGGGAAAGCACTGCTACTGACGCTCAACGTGCTGCTGATCCTGTGGCCCGCGCTGCTACTTTACAAGCTGGTAGACCAGGTCGGCGGTATACGTGCCATCGCCGGCGCACTGCAGGAGCTGATCCCCGATAAAGCCTGGCTGGCGCTCATCCAGGCCTGGGTGCTTTCCGCGCTCATCGAGTCGCTGGCAGGTTTTGGCATGCCTATCGCCATCGTCTCGCCAATGTTGATGGTGCTTGGGGTTCCACCCATCATTGCCGTGGCTGCCACCGCCGTAGGTCACACCTGGGCAGTCAGCCTGGGCGGCATGGCACTGCCTTTCAAAACCATGAGCGAGATCGTCAAGATCCCCACCGCCGACATGTTCCCCGCGAGCGCGCTGCTGCTCGGCCTCACCGTGCTGCTCAGTGGGCTGGCTGTGATGCTGTTGCTGGGCGAGAAGAAATATTGGTGGCGGGTACTGGTCACCAGCACAGCCATCGCGGTTGTGCAGTTCCTGGCCGGGTATTTTGGTTTGCTTTCCATCTGCGCCTTCCTCGGCGCGGTAACGGGGATTATCGTCGGCATCATATTGTGCCCGCGACCAAAGGGGTGGAAGGCGCAGCGGACCAGTTCACCCGCGCTCACCGGCGGCTTGTTCGCTTACGGCTTCATGATCTTCTTGATCTTCCTGGTAACCATCATCAAACCGTTGAACGAGTTCCTGAGGGGTTTCTCCTGGACGCTACTGTTCCCACAGACGGTCAGCGGCAACGGTGTCACCATCGCGGCCGGTCCAGGCTACAACCTGCGCTATCTGCTCCATTCCGGCACCATGCTCATCGTGAGCGTGCTGGTGTCACTGATCATATTCCGCTTCATCCCGAGGATAAACAAATTAAAAATTGGTGAAGCGCTCAAAGGCACCGTCAAGGGAGCCATGCCGGCCAGCATGGGAACCCTCTTCATGATCGGCCTGTCAACCATCATGGAGCACACCGGTATGACCATCGCCCTGGCCCGCGGTCTGAGCAACCTGGTTGGCGGTGTTTATCCGCTCTTCACCCCGATCGTGGGTATGGTCGGCGCCTTCGCCACGGGGAGCAACACCAATTCCAACGTCCTCTTCGGTCTGCTGCAAAAAGAGGTGGCCGAGATGATCAAGATCAGTCCGATCGTGCTGCTGGCTGCACAGACCACCGGCGGTGCCATGGGCAGCATGATCGCTCCAGCTAAGCTGGCTGTAGGTACAAGTACAAACGAGTTGAAGGGTCGCGAAGGCGAAGTTCTGCGTTACACCCTGCCCATTGGTATTGCGATGGCTCTCATCATTGGCCTCGTTGCGCTGCTCATTATCTAGGTTTTAGATAATTTGTATTTGCATTATCTTTTCGTTTGAATAGAATTAATTCAAACACACTTATTTCATTGGAGGGGTTTACATGAAGCAAAAACTGTTCTCGATTTCACTGATAGTCATTCTTATGGCAGTACTCATAGCCGGTTGCGGAATAAAAAGCGCGATCATCGGCGAATGGCAAGGTACCCTGGGAACAATTTCTTTTGATAAAGACGGCACTGTCACATCGGGGATGCTCGGCATTGGAATTCAGGGGACATATTCATTCGTTGATAGCGATACGATTAATATATCCATCGGTGGCGTAAGTACCGAATACAACGTGAAAATATCGGGGAATACGCTCTACCTTGAATCTGGTGGAGTGTCCATAGAATATAACCGGGTGAAATAACCCATTTCCCATTTCGTAACTGTTTTAACCTTCCCAGAGACTCTGGGAAGGTTTTTTTCGAATATCATGTATATCCAAGACCGTTGAAGTAGAATAATGATGTTGAAATCATCTCAAACCATTGAGGAAGTATGAAGAATTTACCCGTTTCCCCAATCTTCGTTGGTAAAACTCCCCGATTGCACCACCAAAAACCCGTCATTGGTGAGAATATCCATATGCTTGGCGAGGAGTATTACAAGATCGCAAATTTCGATTCGATGGAACCCTTCTTCATGAGCGTGGTCAGCAGCTCGAATCACTGGATGTTCATCGCTTCTACCGGGGGACTCTCTGCGGGGCGTATCAATGCCAATCACGCGCTCTTCCCGTATTATACGGTAGAAAAACTGACCGAGAACAGCGAGAACACCGGACCCAAAACCCTCTTCCTTGTCAGTCGCGGTGGGACAACCTCATTATGGGAACCTCTATCGATACGGCAGGAAGGGATCTATTCCATCGAGCGCAATCTATACAAAAATATCCCAGGCAACGTGCTGATCTTCGAGGAAATCAACCGTGATCTGGAACTCACCTACCGCTACGCCTGGCGCAGCGGGGATCGCTTCGGCTTCGTCAAGACGTCGTGGCTCAGTAATACCGGCAAGACTCCTTGCAGTGTCGAATTGCTCGACGGGTTGCAAAACCTGATGCCCGCTCATACAAGCGAACAATCGCAGGTCACCTTCGGGCCGCTGTTGGACGCTTACAAACGCAACGAACTGCATTCCACCAGCGGCGTCGGATTGTTCACCCTCAACTCAACCATGACTGACCTGGCCGAACCCAGCGAATCTCTGTTGGCCACGGTCGCCTGGCAGGTGGGTCTGGACACCGATATCACCTTGATCTCCTCTACCCAACTAAACGCCTTCCGTGACGGGATGGGTGTGACCGCCGAGCAAGAGATCCGTGGTCAGCGTGGTGCGTATTTCAGCCATGCCGCGTTCGACCTGCCCGCTAGTACTGAAAATTCCTGGCACATTGTCGCCGACGTGGATCGCGATGCCACGGCTGTGATTGAGTTGGATACTTTTCTGAGTAACGAGCCGAAAGTGATCCTCACCACTCTGGAAGAAGATCTGGCTGCCAATACTGCCAGCCTGGAAAAGATCGTCGCGGCGGCGGACGGCTTGCAAAAAACATCACGCCAAACCCTGGCATCGCACCATTTCGCCAATGTAATGTTTAATGAAATGCGTGGTGGTTACTTCCCCAGCCAGTATCTCGTCAAACGGTCTGATTTTGAAAACTACGTTGAAGTGCTTGATCGCAAAATAATTAAAGAACAGAAGACGTTCTTCACCTCCTTGCCAGAGGAACTTCCACTGGCGGAATTGCGCGAGAAAGCGCGCGCCAACGGTTCGATTGAATTGCTCCGGTTTGCCAACAGTTATTTACCGCTTTCATTCTCACGCCGCCACGGCGATCCGAGCCGGCCGTGGAATCGCTTCTCGATCAACATCAAAAAGAAAGATGGCTCGCAGCAACTGGATTACGAAGGGAACTGGCGCGACATCTTCCAGAACTGGGAAGCGCTGGCGTATTCCTACCCCGAATTTGTCGAGAGTATGATCGGTAATTTCCTTAACGCCACCACCGCCGACGGTTACAACCCCTACCGCATCACCCGCAGCGGTATTGACTGGGAAGTCCCCGAGCCAGGTAACCCCTGGGCAAATATTGGTTATTGGAGCGATCACCAGATTATCTACCTGCTGAAACTCATGGAAATCAGCCGCAAGCTCCACCCCGGCCAACTGGAAACACTGCTCTCTCAGCCAAGCTTCAATTACGCGAACGTACCCTACCGCATCAAGCCTTACGATGACATCCTGAAGGACCCTTACAACTCAATTGCCTTTGACCGTGAATTGGATAAGAGCATCAAGGCACAGTTGGCTGAACAGGGAAATGACGTCAAACTAGTCCATGACGCAGACGGTAATCTGGTTTACGGGTCGCTGACCGAAAAACTGCTGACTCTCCTTTTGGTCAAACTGGTCAACTTCGTCCCGGAGGGCGGAATTTGGATGAACACACAGCGCCCAGAGTGGAACGATGCCAACAACGCGTTAGTGGGTAAGGGACTTTCGGTGGTAACAATGGCTTACCTGCGACGGTTCGTGGTGTTCATGCGTGAATTGATCGCGCAACAAACAGCATCTTTAACTGAGATCCATGCAGAGGTAAACGATTTCTATGACAAGATTTCCGCTGCCCTGAATACCTCGGCGAATCAACTTCAAAGCGGCTTTAACGACAAGAGCCGCCGCGCTCTTATGGATACATTGGGGCAGATCGGCAGTGATTACCGCTGGAATTTCTACAAGAACGGATTCAATGGAAAAACTGCTGCTCTCGAAAAATCAGGCTTGCTCGAATTCCTTGACCTATGCCAACGATTTATTGACCACAGCCTGCGCGCCAACCGCCGCAGCGACGCCATGTATCACGCTTACAACGTACTGCATCTTAACGAAGGTGCAGCTTCAATCAGTTACCTTTACGAAATGCTCGAAGGTCAGGTAGCCATGCTTTCGTCAGGTTTGCTGAACGGAGCCGAATCGCTGGCCTTGTTGAAGAGCATGCGCGTCAGCAAGCTCTATCGAGCCGACCAGCACAGCTACATTCTCTATCCCGATCGTGAGCTTAAGGGTTTCATAGAACGCAACCTGATTCCGGCTGCCGCCGTCAAAGGATTGGAGCTTGTTACCGCGCTTGACAAAGCTGGCGATCTCAGCCTGCTGGAACGCGATCTTAACGGTGATTATCACTTCACCGGCGACATCCACAATATCAAGGACGTGCGCCGGGCGCTGGAGGCTATGAAACCAAATGAAATGTTTGGAAAACTGGTCAGCCGTGATGCCGCGGCAATCGAAGCGATTTACGAGCAGACCTTCCACCACGACCAGTTCACCGGACGTTCCGGTACTTTCTTTGCCTATGAAGGGTTGGGCAGTATCTACTGGCACATGGTATCAAAGCTGTTGTTGGCCGTTCAGGAAACGATCCAACGCACCCAGGATGAACCCTCGGTTAACGATTTGGTGGCGTGCTATCGTGACATCCGCGCGGGGCAATGTTTCAACAAAACTCCCGCGGAATACGGCGCCTTCCCCACCGATCCCTATTCGCACACCCCAGCCGGACAGGGAGCCAAACAGCCGGGCATGACCGGCATGGTCAAGGAAGAGATCCTGGCCAGGCAGGCTGAACTCGGACTAACCGTCCGCGATGGCCGTATCATTTTCGATTTCCTGCTCTTTGACCAGGCAGAATTTCTGAGCGCGCCTACGAATTTCGATTATTTGGACGTTGCCGGGAACTGGCAGCAGCTTGAACTGCCTGCCTCGTCACTGGCGTATACCATCTGTCAGGTACCAGTGATTTTGCAAGCCGGAGCCACGACATCCATCGAAATCCATTTGAAAAGCGGACAGGTGAATACGATCAGCGGAACTGAGCTCGATCCGGCAAACACCCGTCATATCTTCGAACGCGATGGCATTGTTCACCACCTGGTCATCAGCGTCCCGACAAAGTAGTTATTCAGGAGCGATTCCATGGAATGTGTGGTCATTAAACAACCAAGGGAAATACTCTTTACTGAAAAGGAGATACCCATTCCTAAAGATGACGAGGTGCTCATCAAGGTGATGGCCAGCGGCATCTGCGGTACGGACGTACACATCTACCGCGGCGAATACCTGGGTGATTACCCGGTCATCCCCGGGCACGAATTCTCTGGGGAGGTGGCCGCTGTGGGCAACCGGGTGAAGCGCTTCAAAGTGGGTGACCGCGTAGCCGTGGAACCCAACATCGCCTGCGACAACTGCGAAGCCTGCCTGAACAACCGCCAGAACTTTTGCGAGAATTGGCAGGCGGTGGGTGTGACCCTGCCCGGCGGCATGGAACAGTACGTGACCGCTCCAGAAAAAGTCGTGTTTGATATTGGCGACCTCCCCTTTGACAAGGCAGCCTTCGTGGAGCCGCTTTCCTGCGTGATCCACGGTATCGAACGAACTCATATCGAACTGGCAGATAAAGTAGTCGTCCTCGGCGCGGGTCCGATCGGCGACCTGATGCTGCAGATGGCGCGCATCCAGGGCGCGGCGCAGGTGACCATGCTCGAATCCAATCCGGGGCGGGCGGAACTGGCGCGCCAGTTAGGCGCCGACCTGGTGGCTGAAAAGATGGAAGACCTGAAGCCGGATGGCTACGACGTGGTCATCGACGCCACCGGTGCGCTGCCGGTGATGAGCCGCAGCATCAATTTCGCCCGCAAGGGTGGTACCGTGCTGCTTTTCGGCGTGCCACCCTCGGGGAAAAACGTCGATTTTGACGCTTTCAAGATATTTCAGAAGGGACTGACCCTGCTCTCTTCCTACACCTCGGTGCGCAATTCCTTCCAGGCGATTGGATTATTGCGTTCCGGTCAGGTGAAGGTCGATCAACTGATCTCGCATCACCTGCCATTAAAGGAACTAAAACGCGCCATCGAATTGATCGAGGCGCGTGACCCAACGGTCAAAAAAGTGATAATGCTTCCTAACGGGTAAAGATGAAGTAAGGGCACAGCGTGCCGTGCCCCAACAGAATCACCCCTACCATATTTCTACAGCAACTGGATGATTTCCTGCAGCCCACTCGGACCGAGCTCTTCGATCTTGCCCGCGTCGCCGTATTCGGCTACACAGGGTTCGATGGGCAGCTTGACCGACATCTTTGCCTTGACGGCCTCAGCCAGCTCCTCCGCGTGGCTTGGACCAAAGATGAAGTGATCCTTGCCAGTGTCTGGGCAGGGGTAGTAACTCATGTTCTCTACCACAGCCAGCACGGGGATATTCAATTGCTTGAGCATAGCGTCCGCCTTGCGTACCACCATCCCGGCCAACTGCTGTGGGGTTGAGACCAAGATCACCCCATTGATGGGGATGGACTGCATGACGGTGAGCGCCGCGTCCGAAGTTCCAGGTGGTAGGTCAACCAGTAACACATCCAATTCGCCCCAGAGTACCTCGCGCCAGAACTGCTGGATGATACCCGAGATCATCGGTCCGCGCCAGATAACGGCGGCATTTTCGTTGGGCACCATCAGGTTGGTCGATACCACCTTGATACCGCTGTTGGTGACCGCAGGAAGGATTCCCTGATCGGAGCCTTTGAGCCCCCCGGCGGGTAGACCGAAAAGCTTGGGAATACTCGGACCGGTGATATCCGCGTCAAGGATTCCCACTTTTTTGCCCGCGCGAACCAGACCAGTGGCTAACAACGAAGTAACTGAGGACTTGCCGACGCCACCCTTACCGCTGAGCACGGCGATCACTTTATCAACCTTGTTGAATGCGTTTAATTTTGGCAGTTCAGGTCGAGCGTTGGCAAAGATCTTTTTGCGTTCCTCCTGGCTCATTTCACCGAATGTGATCTTGACATCGGTCACTCCATCAACGGCCAACAACGCCACACGCGCGTCACGCTCCATTTGAGATTTCATGGGGCAACCTGGGATGGTCAGCGCCATGGTGAAGGCAACTTCACCCTTGGAAGAGATGGTCAGGTCTTTGACCATACCCAGTTCGACAATATTGCGACCCAATTCAGGGTCGGAAACCTTTTTGAGCACTTCAAGTAATTGATCTGTGTTTACCATAGGTTGTATTTTAATCGAAATGAGAGAATAAAGATACAATTTCACCATCAGCGATGGCTTCAAAGTATAATTACTGTATGACAATTACTTTTCTTCTCACAATGCTGGTTGCAGTTCTGGTAATCTTCGTGCTCTTCAAGGTCGAAGTTGACACCATTGCGCGCCATCATTACCTGCAGCGCGTCGATTTCTTCAACGCGCATCCGGTAAATTCAAATGATATCGTGATGCTCGGTGACAGCCTTACCGCCGGCGGCAATTGGGACGAACTGTTCCCCGGAAAGCCGGTCAGGAACCGTGGCATCAACGCCGATCTGACCACGGGCGTTCTCGCCCGCCTGGATGACATCACAGTAGGAAAACCTGCCGCGATCTTCATCTTGATTGGAACCAACGACCTACCCTGGTTCGAGCACCGTCATGACGAGATGATCCTGGGAACATATTGTGAAATTTTGGAGAAGATAAAGACAGCCACCCCGGCAACACAGGTTTTCGTTCAGTCACTGCTGCCCAGAGCTCAATCTTATGCCAGCCGTATTTGCAAACTGAATGATAAATTAAAGTATCTTGCAAAAACCCAGGGAGTGGAATACATCGATCTGTATTCTCATTTCGTGGGTAACAAAGGTGAACTTCGGGCTGAGCTGAATAATGATCACCTGCATTTACTGGCTGGTGGATACAAGATCTGGCAGGAAATCCTTACCCCTTATATCGAAAAAATAACCAAATAATCCAGACCTCCATCAAAAATAAAGCTTACAGAAATGTAGGCTTTTTTGCATACCTCATCCGGTTGAACGGGGTTAATTACACTATAACGTTACCATTCCAATATGCCAATTGTCCTACAAGGATAGATCCATCAATATGACCTGAATGTGTCTCAGGTTCAATGCGATGAAAAGCCATTAACGGTATCCTTGCATAAGTTGCGAGTTGAATACATTGGAGAGAAGAGAATTAAAAGATGACAATCCTTGCTGAAAAAGCCTTATATGGCGTATCGGTTCCCATCGTTGGAACTTATGCAAATACCATGCTGAAACTGGATGTGGTAAAACATGCCGAGCTTCCCAAAGGCGCCAAGATTATTGCCGCCAACCATCCATCAACCACCGATCCTTTTTTTGTAGCCGCCATGCTGCACGAACAATCATTCATCATGATCAATAATGTGTTGTTCCAGGTTCCCATCCTGGGCAGGTATTTACGCCGCTCTGGTCACATCCCCGTAATCCCAGGCCGGGGACAGGAAGCCATCGATGCCGCCATTGCACACTTGAAAGCCGGACATACCGTGATGATCTTCCCGGAAGGTGAAATCAGCCCATTCGAGGGCGGATTCCACCAATCACGGACCGGTATTGCCCGCCTGGCTTTGGCCAGTAGCGCCCCCATCATTCCAGTGGGGATCGGGCTTCTGCGCGACCGGATCAAACATATCAAATCAACCGTGTCGGGAAATGAAGAAACTGGTCACTGGTATACCAGTGGTCCGTACGCCATGACAGTGGGGCACCCGATGACCTTTGTTGGTGACCCGGATGATCGCGAATTAACCCGCCAGGTGGCTGATCGTGCCATGCGCCGTATCATTGAAATGGCCACCGAAAGTGAACTACGTATCTATCGAAACATGAGCACAGTTAACGGCCTTTTCGATTTGATCTAAATTACTTCCCGAATCATAGATACCTGCTAGGGTATCTATTAATTTAACCGCAGGAATATAATTAGAGAACCACGCTCTCTCTATAGTAAAACACCTTTCGGTGAATCCATTCATCAAGGAGTCGTTTATGGACACTCAAAAAATGCTCAAAGGTCCGGGGAAACTGCTCAATCCGGATGGCACGCTTACCCAGGCCGGCTGGGCGCCTTTCCCGGTGCTCGACGCCAATCTGGAGGATTGCCATTTCTACCCAACGAAATTCTGGCAGAAAATGCGTATCAAGATCTGGGATTACTATGCCGTTACCACCGCTGATCATTTCTTCTCCTTCACGATCAGCGACGTGGGTTACCTGGGCATGGTCTTTGCCTACGTGATTGACTTCAAGACCGGAAAGTACCACGAACAAACCTTGAGCCTGCCGTTGGGCGGCGGGGTCAAGCTACCGCGCAGTCCCGAATCGGGAAAAACCTCTTATGCCAAGGGTGACCTGAGCATGGAGTTCGAAGCGCTACCCGGCAGCCGCAAGGTTTCGGTTCATTGGCCGGGGTTTGGCGGCTCTGCCCTGAATGCCGAGTTCAGTCTGGCGCAGCCCAAGGGCCATGAATCGATGACTATCGTCATCCCCATCCGCGGCAAACGCTTCTATTACAATCACAAGCTCAATTGTCTTCCCGCTTCGGGTTGGGTGGAATATGAAGGCAAGCGTTTTGAACTGACGCCAGAAACCGCGTTGGGTAACCTCGACTGGGGACGCGGCGTGTGGGAATACAACTCCCACTGGGTGTGGTCGAGCGCATCCGGATTCCTTCCAGGCAAGAAACGCATCGGTCTCAACCTGGGATACGGCTTTGGGGACACCTCCGCAGCCTCTGAAAATGCCATTATTCTGGATGGTAAAGTCCACAAGCTGGGGAAGATTGACTACACTTTCGACCCCAAGGATTACAACAAACCCTGGCACATGGTCAGCCCGGATGGCAGGCTTGACCTCGTATTCACACCCTTCTTTGAGCGGGTAGCTGCAACCAACGCCGTGATATTGGCGAGTGAAGTACACCAGATGTTCGGCAAGTACAACGGCTATGTGGTGACAGATGACAAGAAGAAGATCGAAGTCAAAGATCTGATCGGCTGGTCCGAAGAGCATTACGCTAAGTGGTAAGATACTTAAAAATAACAAAAACCGGTTTCGAAAAATTGAAACCGGTTTTTCGTTTGAGAAGTGATTGGTTACACCCAGCCTCTAAGCTGCATGGCTTTGACCACGCGGTCGATGGCGACCATATAAGCAGCATCGCGAGTGTAGACCTTGCGATCCAGGCTCATATCGAGCACAGCCTTGAAGGCGATGGTCATCTTAGTATCGAGTTTTTCGATGACTTCTTCGCGAGTCCAGTAGTAGTTCATGTCATTCTGGACACCTTCAAAGTAAGAAACGGTCACGCCACCGGAGTTGCACAAGAAATCGGGAATGACAAAGATGTTCTTGGATTTGAAAAACTCATCTGCTTCGGGAGTGCAGGGACCATTCGCGCCTTCGGCCACGATCTTGACCCTGGGGTTGATGAGCTTGACGGTCTCAGCGTTGACCTGGCCTTCGAGGGCAGCCGGGATCAACACGTCGGCTTCCTTGCTGATCCAGGCACCGCCGTCTTCGATCTCATAGCCAGCGGCTTTCGCCTTGGCTTTGTCGATCGTGCCGTACTGGTCGGTGATGGTCATCAGGAAGTGAGGATCGATACCGTCTTTCTTACTGACGGTGTAAGAGACTTTGTCGGCGCGGTCGTAATAAGAAACGCACAGTACCTTGCCCTTGAGAATCTCGATGAAGCCGATGGCTGCGTATTGAGCCACATTACCGAAACCCTGAATGGCTGCCACACATTTTTCGGGTTGCATCTTGAGGTGCTTCATGGCTTCGCGTACATGGTAGATCACACCAAAACCGGTGGCTTCGGTGCGGCCCAAAGAACCGCCACCGCCGAGGGGTTTACCGGTGATCGTGCCGGGGGTGTACTGGCCGGTGAGCTTGGAATATTCATCCATCATCCAGCCCATCATCTGCGGGGTGGTGCCTACATCTGGAGCGGGAACATCCTGGCGCGGACCGATGTTCTTCCACATCTGTTGCACCCAACCACGGCACAGACGTTCCTTTTCACCCACGGAGAGGGTGGCTGGATCGACAATAACGCCACCTTTACCACCACCGAGGGGAATATCAGCCACGGCGCATTTCCAGGTCATCCAGGTGGCCAGGGCGCGGACGGTATCGATCGTTTCGGCAGGATGGAAGCGAATACCACCTTTATTGGGTCCGCGGGCGTCGTTGTGTTGAACACGGAAACCCTGGAAAACACGCAGAGTGCCATCATCCATGCGTACGGGGATGCGGAAATGGAACTCACGCAGTGGCCAGCGTAACATTTCACTGACCTGGGGGTCGAGTTTCAATAACTCGGCTACATGGTCGAATTGGCGCTGTGCCATTTCAAAAGCATTAATACTGTTTGCCATTCAGTTCACTCCTTACCTGTTAGGATAAAGTCCTTCTGCCTTTCATCAGGCAGGTAGAAACAAATAAAAAGCGGGCACCTCGGTCCTGTGCCCGCAAACTTGCGTTGAGGGTTGTGAGTCTCTCTTCACGCTTCCTCGCTTATCTGTAATTTAAGATTATCCGATAATTTACATAAAGTCAAGAGAATAATGTCATTTTTAGTATAATTTCCGTCATTTTTTTCTGAAATTATCCGATTAATCAGGCAATAACAATTCATTCTTTTCGAAGACTTTCAATCTTTTCCTGAACTACGGTGATTAATTGACTAAGTTCAAATGGCTTTGGGATGAATGTTGCTCCGGTCATTTTGATAAAATTTAAAGATTCTTTCCTGATCGAATCACCCGAAGTAAAAATGATCCTGCGAGCCATGCGCGGATCGATTTTCTGGACCTCCTGGTAAAAATCAAAACCATTCATCCCTGACATCCGAATATCGCAGATAATTACCGAATATCGTTTCTCCTTCAGGTATTGCAATCCCGCTTCACCATTGTTCACCCCATCAATGGCAAATCCTTTCCGCATCAATGCCCGCTGCATCACTTCCAAAACTGCTTCTTCGTCTTCCACGATCAACAAGCGTTCACTGGAAGATAATCGGTTATAAGTGATATTGACCCCGCTCTCAGAACTTGCTTCAGGAGTGATGATCGGGATTTCGATTATGATCTTTGTTCCACCCTCATCAACGTTTTCTGCCCAAATATGACCTTTGTGCTCAGTGATGATGCCATGACATACCGATAACCCCAAACCGGTACCCTCGTTAACGTTTTTCGTTGTGAAAAATGGATCGAAAATTTTTGGCAACACGGAGGGAGGAATTCCCGGACCATTGTCTTGAAAGATGATGCGAATGATGTTTTCCTCGCTGCTTACCTTGCCAAAAAACATCGCGGGCCCAACTTCAGTGATGATTTTGATCTCACCAGGTCTGTTGTGCTTCATTATCGCCTGAACCGAATTATTAATGATATTGATGAAAACCTGTTTCAATTGGTTGGGGTCCGCCACGGTAACAGGAAGATCCTCATCAAACATGAATCGCCAATTAATGTTGTTCTTTATCAATTCCCAGGAAACCAGATCAGCGGTACTCTTAATCAATTGATTGATCGATACCGGTTTTCTTTCCGGCGCCCGTTGTCGTGAAAAATCGAGCAATGATTTAACGATCTTGGCAGCGCGTTGTGATTCAGAAACGATCTTACCGAGATCGTAAATTTCTTGTTCGCTAACTGACTGTTGTAGCAACAACTCAGCCGAAAGGGTAATAGTGGTCAGCGGGTTATTTAATTCATGAGCAACACCGGCGATTAATTCACCAATGGCAGCCAGTTTTTCGCTCTGTACCAACTGGATCTTCGTATTCCTCAAGGTTTCCAGGTGTACTTGCATATTATCAAATACAGATTGACGATAAACCGCATTAGCGATCGTCTCAGATAAAGCATTCAAAAGACTGATCCGCTTTTCATCAAAACCGTTCTTACTACCAACAAAAAACACACCCAGGGTTTGCAGGTTCGCGTTGAGCGGGAATCCAAGTACATGTAGATCACTCGTTCCTGTATCTCCGGTTTGGCCAGTAACAGTCCGATAAAAATCATCGTCCAGGATTACCTTTCCCGATTTCATCACTTTATCGGTCAATGGAGATAGCAATGATTGCAAATCTTCTTTTGTCTTCAATGCCCATTCCCCACCACCCTTTACAAGGCTGGGAGGATCCTCCGGGTTCTCAAAAATGATCATCGCGACATTTTCAGCCAAATGCATGGCGATGATTCGGTCGATGACTTTTCCGGGGATTTCTAAAAGCGACTGGGCTTTGCGTAACGCGGTAGACATAATGGACAGCGTGTTCATTTCTTCGATATGCTGTACATTATCCATGTAAGATTGAATGTTATTAATCGATAAGGTAATCTGTGCCGCTGCCTGCTGGCACATTTCGATTTCTTGGTCTGAGAATTTTTTTTCGGAACAATAGCCGATGATAAATGAACCAAACCTTTTCTTGGCTGTCTTGATTGGCATTACTATAAACGACTTTATCGGAATTATTTTCTTGATGATATTGTCTCGAAAATCACTTGATTCAACGTTCTCAAGAACCAATCGCTTTCCAGTGCGAAGCACCCGTTCTGTCATAGAACCCGCAACGGGAATCTCACCGATTTTAAGAAACTCGTTGGCATTTATTCCCGCCACCCCAATAGGTACCACCGTTTTCCTATTTTCATCCAGTAGTCCGAACCCGCAAAAATCCGCCCGCATCAAATCACACAGATCGGCTGACATTTTGTTCAGAACATCATGAAAATCATTTACCTCAAAGACATATTGGGTGAATTTATTTAGGATTGTGATGTATCTTTCCCGATTTATTCGTTCCAATTCAACGATCCTGGCATCGATCAAGTTCGCCAGCACATCCCCCAATAAACTCAAGTTTTTTGAGTCATCTTTGGCCCAAACTACTTCCCGCTTCCTTGACCATAGCGCGATCACACCAGGAACGATCTTTCTTTTGACGGATAAAGGCTCGATTAATATCGACTTTAGACCCGTTTCCAAATAAACCAGGTAATCGGGCTTTCCTTTCAACAAAGCGCTGTTTTCAAGATGATTGACCTTAATTTCATAGCCAGAAAGAATTCTTTTTTGCGACCAGGGAAACATCTTCAATGGTAACGTGTTTTTATCGTCAGCCCCTACAGTTCCTTCACTTTCAGTCCATTTGAAGAAGTAGCTCCAATCGCTGGTTTTTTCATCAAATAATCCAATAAATGCTTCATCGACATCATAGAATCTGGCAATTTTTTCCAGACCAAGCGCGATAATGGATTCCACATTATCGATACCCGATAAAATAAAGTCCGACAGCAAACTTGTAAACAGTTGATTAAAAGCAGAGTTATCGTTCGAAACCGAATCAGCTTCTTTTGATGAACTCATAAGGTCAATTCACATCCTCATCCCAAAAATTCTTGCGTGGCCAACGCCAAATTGGTAATTCTTGAATGGATTTGGGTTATTCTTACACGCTATCGATATCAGAATCCATAATACGATTCAATTCAGAGAATAACAATCCATCAATATCTATCATTTTAGCCGAATCATCATATTCTGTCAGTTTGAAGATTGTTGTGTTAACCAACACCTCGATCACTTTTTTGATATTGGCCAAATCCCTTTTGCTCTTTGTGAGAATTTCCATTTGCCGCTCAAGTGAATCTTGATTTTGCAATGCCTCAGATAGCAGGGTGAGATTGCCAGAAAGGGCGGTCAGGTAGTTATTTAAATAGTGCGAAAGGGTCGTAAGCGTAATCCGCACAGCCTCATCCAATAGCAACTTCTGATTACTAAATTGCCGTTCTCGATCAGCATCTGATTTCTCAATGATCCGGATAATCGTGCTTTGCGCCTCTGCAATATCCAGTGGTAATTTGATGAAATCACTGATGCCGAATCTGAACGCCTCGAGTAGTTCGGCGTCGCTCGCATCAGCCACATAAATGATAGGCGATGAGGAACCAGATTGGCGCAAAATGGGAATTATCGTTTTCTTGGTAATGTCCCCATTTTTTCCATCCACCAGGATCAATTGAGGATCCTGGACAATTGCCATTTCGAGGCCGGTTTTCTCGTTTTCCGCGATCGCTACCTCAAGCCCTAATGGTTGAAGAACATTGGCTTCGATGTTTTGCCGGACTTCAGTATCACTGATGATCACCAAAATCATTCATCTCTCCACAAAAAGGGGGATTGATCTGATTATTTGAACGAAGTTAATAACAGGAATAAACAATAAAAAAGGTCAATTATCGAATACCATCGTTCCCTGGCGTTCACTCCAATGCAATCCTCGAAGCTTCTTGATACTATCTAATCTGCGCTCGAGGTCCTGGGGAGTTAATACTAGTTCACGAGCGGCATTCCACTGCCATTCAAATACCGAAGGCCACCCGGCCCATTCTCCCAACTCAATCCGTTGCATCAATTTGCGGTCGATATCATCAATGCCATACTCGTCTCTTCTTGCGCGACTACCCAGTACTCGTTCAATCTCGTACCAGTCATACCCTGCGCAACGAAGCAATGAGATCGGAGTTTCGGCAAGATACTCAAGCACATCCAGAGAAGGATTATCTTTGAACCCTTCGAACGTTGGCGCCAATAGATCAAGCAATTCATGACAGCCCTGACGGAGTTCTTCAATCACCACATCAGTGACACCCGAAGTGTCGCTGGTGGCCAGATTACCATCGTTATTACTCAGCAAACTTAAAAGCTCAACCTTGCGGCGCCAGGGATTAACCTTGCCAACATGGATCACGCCATATTGACTGAGATCGATCGCTTTCATGGTCAGTGCCATCATCAAAAAGGTTTTGGCGGTGATCGAAGTGGCCGACAGATCCGCGTCTGGAAAACGGAACTCAAGATGGAAAGGAAGTATCTGACCCGAATCATTGAACTCGATATGTTGCAAATTAAAAAAATTTTGATGCTCTGGAACCTGCTTACTGATGCGCAGCTCGTGTTGTATCTGCTGCATGGTCATATGGATGGGAGAATAACGAATCATCTCAGTATGACTGGTGTGGTTGCGGCGGCGACACAGACCATTGCGGGTTTCACCGCCGCTGGTAATAAACCGCAATTCAGGAGAATATCTTCGTACCAAATTCCAAAGGTTGGCTAAAATGATTTCAGGTACCGGCTCGGCCAGGGTGGGCGTGAGCAGATGAAAATGCAAACCACAGGTTGATCGCGCGCGAGATCCCAACTCTAAAAGGCTATTGGTGATACTCAGATATTGTTGTTGAAGTGCCTTGAAATGGGGCTGCCGTCCGATGACACGGATCTCCACGCCACAATGTTCAGGCGAAACATCCAAAACACCCTTGTTTCCAAGGGCATCATAAGTGCCAGAAGGTTCTACCGCGGCGATCACCTTCGCTTCGAATTCTTCGCGGGTAGAACCTTTTGGCGGAGCAACTTCTATTTCAGTTCCCACTTTTATCAGGCGGTAGAAAAGATCTTTCCAATAGCTCACATCAGATAAAGAAAGAGTATCATCTCGCCTGAGAACAATGGGGTCCTTCATAAACCAATCCTTCGACCAGAAAATTTTCTGGGTTAGCTAACAGCGGTGAAATGAACGATGCAGCCTTTCCCTTCCTGCCAGCGTTCGATGTTCGCGCGACCCTTGTATCCCAACTGACGAAGGGCAGCACTGGTGGCAAGCATTACCGGGCATATAAACGGAATCTTGACTCCATTGGCGACCAACTGATCGCAGAAAAAGGTGTTGTTACAGCCCTTGACATTGATATCTGTCTTGACCATATCTGTTTTGATTGTGATTTCATGCGCAAGGCCATACTCATCCACCAAAATCCGTTCAATCTCTTTTCCAAGAGCTAAAGGATCCTCGGCGGCAATCTCCAACCCTTGTTCTTTTTCCATCATTTTTAAAATTTCATCACCCATACCATGCGAAAGCGCCATGCAAGAATCGCCAAGCGTATCGTAAACCTCAGAAATCAATACTTTCATTGAAAGCATCATCATTCGTTGCGCGTTTGCTTTTTTTGCTTCATCAGTAGCCATTTTAATCTCCTTTATTTATCGTTTATGAAAACTTATCTTGGGATAGCGTCCCAAATTTTTGGCGCATATTCTTCCATTAACATGCGAACGGTACCGAGTACTGCTTTTCGTGTTACCGATAAGAGAATGGAATAAGAACCATCACCGATATACTTGGTAAGCACAAAAGCTTTCTCAGTGGTAGCGATTGATTCTTCATAAGAACCAAGACCAAGTTTATCGGTGGCTTTCCTGGCTGCGGTCAAAGCCATAGACGCGCGACCTGTCATCAAATCTGCCATCTCGGAATCCTGGACAATGGTTTCTTGAGCCACTGCCAGACCATCTGAACCGCAGACAGTCAACTGGATCATATCTCCACCGAGCTCACCTCGAAGTTCCTTTAATAAATCGTCGAGTTTTGTCATTTCGTTCTCCTATACGTAATTGATTAGCGGGGAATTGCTTTTGAAATTCGTTCGGCGTAAATCTTGCTAACCATGCGCAGGTTACCGATGCTGCCGTTCTTCCGATCCACAATCGTGGTCAGAAAATGCTGATTGTCTCCTGGCAGGAAAACATTCATCACAAAGTGGTCGGCTGTTTGGATCAGTAAATCTTCCATATCACCCATGCCCGCTTTATCACTTGAAGACGAAGCCAATTTCAAAAAGACAGCCAACTGGGCAGAAACGATTTCAGGGTCAACCTTCCCTTTGGTTAATTGGGCAATGGACATACCGTCCATGCCTGTGACCGAACTGGCAAAGAAACCATTCATTTCTCCGCTCATTTCTTGCAATATTTCGTCAATCCTTGTAGCCATTCCTTTTACCTCCTGCATTCCTGCTTGAATTGATTTTTGCTTATCAGATTCGTGAGTTTCCTCATCAATACGTTTTGCTCCTTCCATTAACAAACCTGACCAGGAACGGTCAATTGTCACCTTTGGGGGGTCAATTGCAGCCTCGACAGCGAATGTTCCTTCTTCCCATCTCAGGATTTCAAAAACGACTTCTTCACCTTCATTTTTGTCTAATTGAGCATGAACGACCTCTCCACCCTTGAAAAATATCAAGGCGGTTCGAGATGAGTTCACGATCGTCACTTTCGCAGTTTTTCGGTCAGCGCACTGATGCTGGATCAGGTCTGCCACTGTCATATCGCGTAAATTACCTTTTAAGCCCATAGCATTATTCCCAATAGTGTGACCAGATCTCAACGATCTTTTTGATGGTTACGGAAGTGACATGCCGATAGCTGGTGCTTCGGTCAGGGACAATAACGGACAGAATCAGGTCAAAATTCTTTGCCCGAAACGATCTACAGATCAAGTGTCTGCCATCTTTATCGAAAAGAGAGATCTCTTCAGAACTGGTAAAACCGATCTGCTTGCAAACCTGGACTGCCGTTTTTTGAATGAACGCTACGACTGCCGACTGTTTATCGGCATTCATACCGGACTCCGCGGCAGACGCGATCGCCAACCCAGCCGAATCGGTCAAAATGGAAATGGGGAATCCTCCTTCCTGATTCATTTTTGCGAGCAACTGGTTCAATTCATTTGAACTTGATTTACCTGGATTTTCCATTATTCAGCACCTCTGAAGTTTATCGAGCCATAGCTCGTTGAACCTGACCTACAACATTCTTGGTGATCGCTTTTAAAGTATCGAATACACCTTCACCCCTGGTCGCCACCGCCGGGTAGATCGGAAGACCATGGACATGGAGAAGCGCCTTCAGAACCGTCTCAGAGAGAGCGTCTGGTAAGTCTTGCTTATTGAATTGGACAACAATGGGAATTCCTGTCATGGGGGTCTCGAATGAGGAAAGATGCGTATGCATCATTTGCCAGGCTTCAATGTTGGCATTGACCCGATCTGGATGGGAATCAGCAACAAAGACCACGCCATCCGCTCCGCGCAGAACCAGTTTTCGACTGGCTTCGTAATATGCCTGTCCAGGAACCGTATACAGAAGGATTTTTGGGGTAAGCCCGCTTATCTTTCCGAGTTCCAGTTGCAGATAATCAAAGTACAAGGTACGATCCTCGTGGGTTTTTAGTGAGACCATTTCACTTCGGTGAGAGGGGTCGACCCTCGCGTAGATCTGTTCGAGGTTGGTCGTCTTACCACTAAGAGCAGGACCGTAATAGACGACTTTTAGGTGAAGTTCTTTTTGCTGCCAGTTAATATGCATATGATTAACCGTTCCAGATATTGTTTAAAGAGTTTTCATAAAGATCCGATAATTTTTCGTCATCCAGTCCCAGGCTGAGCAACTCGAGATCGCTGACCGGCGTTTTGACGATCTCGCCAATTTGCCTGGCTGTTTCTTTGATCAAGATGCGTGCCCAGCCGATAGGTACCTGGCCAGGAACGATGGTCAACAATAATAGATCTGGGCCGGATTCAGAAATGAAAAGGGTGGCATCAATTCCCTCGCGGATGATTAATTGGCTCAGGTTGTATTGCCCGGTAACTTTCGCCAGCTCCTGGCTAGCCGAAAGATCACCCGCAAGTAACGATCCTAACGCATTCACTTTGTTGGGAGTTAACGGTTCTGAGGTATAGATCGATTGACCGGCGGTATCTGAAACCATGATAAAGAGCGTCTGTAATTTTTCCTGCAGTTCGCTTGCTAGTTTTCTGATGGCATCTTCCTGAAGAGAAAAAACCAGCAAACCACTGCGTAGTTTTATTCCTTGCTCGTTTGAACCAGTAGTTTGATCTGTCATAATTCATTCCCAATAAATGGATTAATCCTCTTTGTTATCTGGCAGGATAAGACCAACTGCAAGAGCCTCGTCATGCGACATTGTGAAAGAATTCATCGCTTCGGTAAGTTTGCGATCTGACGATTCGACACCGTTTTCGTTATCTTCAATTTCATCATCAGAGGTAAAGAGTTTATCCAGTTCTCCCAAGACAGCCTGGTTGAAATTGCTATCGAAAACCTGCTTCTTTCGATCAATATCTGATGAATCGATCGTTTCACCCAGTTCCGCGACTGTATTTGTAGCCCGTTCAAAAAGCTGTCCGCGGTTTTCCAGCAATAAAGTGGTTGGGATGAGCGTGATGAAAATGTTTTTGCTGTTTACACTGGCTGTGATCAATATATAATCGCGGCTTTCACGGAACTGAATGACAGAGTGACCCGTTTCTTCATTGATCTGGTTGTCCGATCTTTCCAAAATGGTCTTGGCAGTCTTTACCAGCGAAAGTGCCTGATTCTCAGGAAGACCATGGTTGTCACCTACAGAGATCAAGACATTTTCTTCCAGGTTGAATAATTGCGTGATTATGGCATTGACGTTCTCATGGAAGTTTTGTAATACCTGTTCGATCTGCTTCCTAATGTCCACAGTCTGAACCACCACGCCCGGCCTGCGAATGGAAATATCGCCCAGAGCCTGTTTGACCACTTCGCGGAAGGTGGTCAGATCAAGCGGCTTGTTCAAATAAGCAAACGTTTTTAACCGTTTGACTTCAGCTTCAACTTTTTCGCTGCCGTACGCCGTAATAAAGATCACCCGGGTATTTGGTTGAACATTGTGGACCATTTCGAGCAATTCCAGACCGTTCATTCCCTGCAGGCGATAATCAGTGATTAATAAATCAACCTGGTACTTTTCCATAAACTTCAGCGCTGTATTGGCATCAAGCGCTGTCAAGATACGAAATTCGTGGCCAAGTTTCATCAGACTGTTCTTGAGAACAACCAATACAGACTCTTCATCGTCGACAATTAAAATAGTTTTCGTGTCCATGGTATCGTCCACGATCAGTTTATCAAACGCTGGGTTGTAAATCAGTTGGGGTTTGTTTGCGAAGGTTGAAAAGAGCCCTCAGGCGAGAAGCAATTAGTAAAAAGACTTGCCAATATCAGCAAGCCCATTTAATTTCTATCCCGCCCAAAGATATCCCTCGAAACGGACAGTTTTGATATACCGTGGTTTCTGAGGATCAGGTTCCACTTTTTGCCGCAAATGGTGGATGTGGTACTTGACCAATTCAGCAGCCTCACCCGGTCCACAGTTATAGCCGAGCACACTCTGAGCCAGTTGAGAGGCTGAAACAAGCCTTGGAGAAGCCTTGGCAAGATCAAGCAGTAATTTGAATTCGGTCGTGGTCAAATCAAGCTCGACCTCACCCAGGATGGCTTTGCGGTGATCAATATCGATTGTCAGATCACCTTTACGTAGGATGGTTTGCTCACTTGCGTCCGATCGCACTGCCGGAGTATCAGATTCAAGTGCCAGAAGCGTGGATTGCAAATTGGCAATCTGTTCGCGAAGTCGGGCTTTATACATATTCTGGTCATAACGCTTCAACGCGTTCGCCACGCGTTGCCGCACAATATCCGGCTGGACGGGTTTGATCAGGTAATCAAACGCGCCTAATCTGAGTGCCTCAATCGCGCTTTCAATGTCACTGTGACCGGTGAGGATGATGACTTCTGTTTCCTGGTTGTAGGCACGTAATTCAGTCAATACCTGCAACCCATTGACCGGAGCCATATGCAAATCCAGCAGGATCACCTGAAAAGATTTCTGCGCGAGCAATCGGATGGCATCGTTGCCCGTCCCTACAGATTCAACGTGGTAATTCGGTTGGGCGAGAGCGCGCTCCATGATGAAACAGATGTCGGGCTCATCGTCAACGATCAGTAAGTTGTATTGCCGGGAACCTTCTCCGCTCATACCTTTGCCTTTCCAGTTTCACCGATGGGCATAACCACTTGAAGCGCCGAGGAGGATTGACCAGGTACCAACTCGATCGTCACGGCGTAAGGTTTAAGGATATTATCCGCTATTGAAAGATCTACAAAATTCTTCTGTTCCACTTTATGTGGATCGATCTCGAAGGGGAAACTGGTCGAAAATTCAAGTGTGGCTTTATCGATGTTATTTTCGACTTTGAGCGTCAGTTTTCGATGTCCAGTGAGCATAATCGCATCATTTAAATTAAGGAAAATATTCAGCAGGGCAATTATCAATAGGGGACGCGGGATGAAAATTGGAGATAGATCGTCCACAACTTTTTTTTCGAACACGATACTCTTCTGATTAAAGTCGTCTTTGACCAGCAGAATAACCTCATCGATTATCGACATAAGGGATACAGGTTCAATTACTGTGGAATCTGGATGGTAAATAGAACGCAGGATCTCTGTCAACTTCAAAACACGGGTGGATTCACGGCGGATTAATTCAAAGTAGAGTTTGGTTGCTTCAGGATTACCCAGTTCTTCCAAGCCGAGGGATGCCCCCCCTTGAATGGATTGCATGGGATTATTGATCTCATGAACAATCGTGGAAGTGATCCTCCCAATGGTGGCCAACCGGATCACTTTCATTTTTTCAATAAACTGCAAAGGCGTCTCTTTGGGAGAAGCTTGTGAATCTTCTGTTACCATTTTTGGATCAACGGTAATAGACATAGGAATTCGATAATCGGTATCTAGATTATACAGAAAACGTGTTGAAAATAAAGCAAGAAACCTAACTCCCCTCTTAACAACATTGTTGATTACTTTTCTTTGAGTTGCTTTTCCAACTCAGTGCGCAACACCGATGGATTTGCCTTGCCACCGGCAGCACGCATCACCTGACCAAAGAACCAGTTTGCCAGCGTTTCTTTGCCACCGCGGTAACTGTTCAGTTCAGCCGGGTATTGAGCGAGCACCCCTTTGACCAGGTCGGCTATGAACGAGCCATCCGACACCTGTGCCAACCCTTTGGTCTGGATAATCTCACCGGCGCCCTTCCCGCTTTCAAGCATCTCGATCAGCACCGCCTTGCCTGTGGTCAGGTTGATTTGTGCCGATTGAACGGACTCGATTAGTTCAGCCAACATAACAGGTGTGACCACAATCGAAGAAATGGTCTTTCCAGTATTGTTCATCCAGGCGAAAAGTTCGCCGAGAATCCAGGTGGCCGCTGAACGCGCTGGAGCGGATTTGAGCGCAGCCACGGTCTTTTCAAAGTATTCGGCTGTTTCCAATTCAGCGACGAGCAGGGCTGCTTCTTTAGCGGTGACGCCGAAATGCTGCTGATAACGAAGTTTCTTTGCCCGCGGTAATTCCGGCAGAGCGGCACAAACGCTTTCGATCCAGGCTTGCTCGACTACCAGCGGGGGTAGATCGGGTTCTGTGAAGTAGCGGTAGTCATGTGCCTCTTCCTTGGAGCGCTGCACGTAGGTGCATTGTTTTTCCTCGTTCCAGCCACGGGTTTCCTGGTCTACCATACCGCCCTGATCGAGGATAGCAGCCTGACGTTCGAGTTCGTAAGCGATACCACGTTCCATGGCTCGAAAGGAGTTCAGGTTCTTAATCTCCACGCGTGGGCCGAGTTCGGTTGTTCCCTCTGGGCGGATGGAAATATTGGCTTCGAAGCGCAGCACGCCTTTTTCCATGTCACCGGAATTAGCGCCAACCGCGCGCACGATCGAACGCAGGTTGGTGGCATAGGCGTGGACTTCTTCCACGGAGTGCATATCCGGCTCGGAGACGATCTCCAGCAGTGGCACACCAGCGCGGTTGAGGTCGACCAGGCTATAATTCTCGCTACCATCGTGAACATGGGTCAACTTGCCGGCGTCTTCTTCGAGGTGAACGCGGCGCACACGGATGACGCGTTCTCCCTGCGCAGTGTCAATGACCATGCGGCCGTTAAGCGCCAGCGGATATTCAAACTGGGAAATTTGGTAACCTTTGGGCAGGTCAGGATAGAAGTAGTTTTTGCGGGCGAAAATGCTCGTGTTTTGCACCGCGCATTCCAACGCCAGCGCCACACGGATGCCGTATTCTACGGCCTGTTTGTTGAGTACGGGCAGGGTGCCCGGCATGCCAGCGCAGATGGGGCATACGCTGACATTCGGCTCCGTGACTGTGGTGTCCACGTTGGCGCAGGAGCAGAACATCTTGCTGGCGGTAGCCAGCTCGGCGTGCACTTCCAACCCAATGACCGCTTCATACTTCATAATGGGATTGATTTTACCATCAGAAATAAAATATGATGATTTATTTTATGGTTTTTCGATCTCTTGTTGAGAAAAGCTGGAAGAAATTTCTCAAACCGGTGTAAAGGCGCTTTTATTTATCAAACAAATGTTTAATCGTTTTTTTACAGAACCATTGCTTAAGTTTGTTACAATAATTTCATCGTCAAACACTAACAAATCAGAATGGGGAAGTTAATGCGAAAGTACATTTCCGCGTTCCTTTGTGCCTTGTTACTCCTTGGCTGCTTCCAGACAGCCCGGGCAGACACAACTCTGAGCAATACTGAATACGTGTCCATTCAGAGCGATGGGGTAACGCTCAGCACTGGCTCGAGAGCTGAAAGCCCCAGCGTGAGCGGAGATGGAAGGTTCGTTGTCTTCCATTCAGGTGCTGCTAACCTGGTGAGTGGAGACACAAACGGAAGCACGGATGTTTTCATCAAGGATATGCAGACCGGCGCGATTTCGATCCTCTCGAAATCTGCTTCGAATGTGATCGGCAACGGATCATCAACCTGGCCGACCATTTCCACCAATGGTCGTTACGTTGTCTTCTATTCCACTGCCAGAAACCTGGTTGCCGGTGATACCAACGGCGTGTCAGACGTGTTCCTGGTCGACCGGGGCACGGACAATGACGAAACGAACAATTTGATCGAACGGGTTTCGGTCACCACGAGCGGAGCACAGATTGGCTTTTATTCCGCAGTACGGCGCGGGGCGGTGAGCAACGACGGGGCGTACGTGGTTTTCTCCACGCCAGCGACCGGCGCGGCGATGGGGAGTGGAATCATCGACACAAACCGAAATGAAGATATCTACCTTTGGAGTCGATCCACTGGCACATCCCGTCTGATCTCTCATTCCTCCTCATCGGCGACAACCGCCGGAAATAATGCCAGCACCAACCCCATCATCTCTGATGACGGAAAATATATTGCGTATCTCTCCATGGCCACCGACCTGGACGCAAATATTGGCGGAACAGGATTGACCGACAATAACGAGATTTATGATGTTTTCCTGTATGATGTCACTGCTGATACCACAAAACTGATCTCGTTGACAACCACAAACCAAATTAGCACTTCGGGCAGCCCAAGCTACTTATCGATGTCGAATACCGGCAAACAGATCACCTGGACGACCAGCGGGCGTCTGGACCCGGCCCTGGACACAAATTCGGCATCTGATATCTACATGTACGATCTTAATAGTAAAACCCTCACGCTCGTCTCAACATTCAATTATGGCAGTGGTACGCAGCACGACACGCTCAACGTCGGAAGTTACTGCTCGGCAGTGTCTGCCAATGGCCGCTATGTGTCCTTCGCTTCATTTTCAGTGAACCTGGTACCCGGCAAAAACCTTTACACGATCGGGGAGGTGTATGTCCATGACATGACGACCGGGGACAACATCCGGGTTTCGATCGCCGCGAACGGCGACGAAGCAACCAGCGGCTCTCCGTACAGTATGTACACAGATATTTCAGACGATGGGCGTTATGTGGTCTACAGTTCGGTTTCCACCGGTTTGGTGGAAGGCATCGATGATACGAACGCTCAATACGATATCTTTCGTTCGTATGCGGATTGGACCAAACCGACCGTGGTTTCCACTTCGCTGCAAGCCACCTACGCGCTGACCGGCCCAAACCAGATTACGGTCACCTTCAACAAACCGATGACCCCTTCGGATAGCACGAGCCCTTACTCGATCATAATGAATACAGGCGCAAACAGTACAGCAAATTATCTGCTGGTCGGTGCCGGCGCCAACCGGACCATCGATACCGCCGCCTGTGGTGATGATCTTGCCGCTGTGGATGACGAGGTCATCTCCGTTGACAGCGCCGCATACGATAAGACCACATATACCACCACTATTGGGATCAACGGTGGAGTAAACCTGCCCGCCGGACGATATCGTTTTCTGGCTTGCGGGCATTCTCCCTACGCTCCTTTGGCGTTGTTCGACGCGCTCGGGAACAAAATGGCTGGAGATTATGTCTTCGATTTCCGCGTCACCACTCCTGCGGCTGGCGGCGAAGATGAAGGGTTGCCGCTGCCGGTGACCGGGTTTGCTCCGGGCGTAATTACACCGCTCAGCGCGGTATCGAGCGGTATGCAATATTCGGATATGGAAATGACCCTTGAGATCCCCTCGCTGGGCGTCAGCGCTACGATCGTCGGTGTGCCCGGTGAGGATGGCAAATGGGACGTCTCCTGGCTGGGAAAGAACGTGGGATGGCTGCAAGGTTCGGCATACCCAACCTGGCAGGGGAATACCGTGCTTACCGGACATGTTTGGGATGCGGATAACCAACCTGGAATTTTCGTTAACATCAAAGATCTCCAATACGGCGATCGCCTTTTAATCCACTCAAATGGACAGACATATATCTACGAGGTCAGGGAAGACCAGTCACTGAGTGCAAACGATTTCGATACCGTTTTCAAGCATGAAGAACTGGACTGGGTCACCCTGCTGACCTGCGAGGGGTTCGATCCGTTGACCGGGCAGTATTCCCAACGGCGCATGGTCAGGGCGGTTCTGATAAGCGTGGAGTGAGATATTTGTCACGCTGAGCAGGTAAATCATCTATAATTTATAAATTACATCACAAGAGCTAGAGGAAATCACTATGGCAAAATACCTATACTCGCTCGAAAAAGGGCAACCGAAACGATTGGAGATCAATACACGCTTTAATTTCAACGGTGCGATCGTCAAGTTCGACGGGAACCAGATCGTTGATATTCCTGACGGGCAGACCCTAAAAACCGGGGTGGATATTCAATTGCCCGATGGCTCACCTGTGCATATCCAGTTGCAGCAAAATTTTTCATCTTTCATCTTGCTGGTTACCCGTTATGGTGTTCCGCTGCCCGGTTCAAATTCTGACCCTGAAATGAAATTAAAAAACGCCTATGGGGTTCTCTACTTCGTAGGAGGATTGAGTTTTATCCTCGGGATCCTGGGAGTTATTCTTCCCGTGTCTTTGCTTGCCCAAGCGGGTCTGGGGTGGACAACAGCCATTGAAGGAGCGATCTTCCTGGTGCTGGCGTATCTCACCCAACGCCGTTCCAAGGTCGCCCTGATCATCGGCATCATACTTTATTCATTGGACGCCATCATCACCTTGGTCTCCATGATAAGCGCTGGGAACAGTTCAGTGGTCAGTCTCTTTATCAAGATAGCTTTTGTTGCAATGATGGTGCCGGGTGTGAAAGCCATCGACGAGTTGAAGGGTAAGGTCCTGCCCCCACCAGTCAACAATGATGTGGCGCATTAGGTGAAAACTGAAATGAAAACAGGAGCTGTCGATTGGCTGCTCCTGTTTATTGTAGGGATTACTCGCTCGCAATGACAGCTATAGTCTGTTCACAAAGCGTTCGATACGCTTGAGTGCTTCCTCGATCTGATCGTATGCTGTAGCGTAGCAGCTGCGGGCGAAACCCTCGCCACCGGCACCAAAAGCGTTGCCGGGGACGATGGCCACATGCTCTTCCGTGAGCAGGCGGTTGCAGAAGGTCTCATCATCCAGGCCGGTGACGCTGACGTGCGGGAAGCAATAAAAGGCTCCCTTGGGCTCGAAGGTGGGCAGGCCAATCTGGTTGTAGCCGCTGACCATTAGTTTGCGGCGTTTATCGTATTCGGCGGTCATTTGCTGGACGAACGTCTCGCAGTGCAGCAACCCTTCGAGTGCGCCTTTCTGCGCCATGGTCGGAGCGCACATCACCATTGATTGGTGCACCTTGAGCAACCCAGAGATGATCTCCTTCGGCCCGCAGGCATAACCGATTCGCCAGCCGGTCATGGCATAATCTTTTGAGAATCCGCCGAGCAGCAGGGTGCGGCTGCGCATACCGGGCAGCGACGGGAAGCATACGTGTTTGACGCCGTAAACCAGGCGGTCATAGATCTCGTCAGAGATGACGACCAGGTCGTGTTCCTCGGCGATCTTGCCGATGGCGATCAGGTTCTCCCGGCTGGCCACGGCCCCGGTGGGGTTGTTGGGGAAGCCAATGAGGATGGCGCGTGTGCGGGGGGTGATGGCTTTGCGGATCTCTTCGGGATCCACATCGAAATTGCGATCCATTGTCGATGGAACTTCGACGGCAATGCCGCCGGCGGTGATGGCCGCGGCCTGGTACGAAACAAAGCACGGGGTGGGGATGACCATCTCGTCGCCGGTATCCAGCAGCGCCAGGGCAGCCAGGTTAAGCGCCTCGGAGCCGCCGACGGTGATGAGAATTTCAGTGTCTGGGTCATAACTGACGCTGTATAGCTTGTTGAGGTGGTCAGAAAGCGCCCGGCGCAATTCCGCGATACCCCAGTTGGAGGTATAGTGCGTCTCACCCATTTCGAGTGAGCGGATCCCGGCGCGGACGATCGGTTCCGGGGTCGTGAAATCAGGTTCGCCAATACCCAGAGAGATCACCTCTTTCATCGTTGAAGCGATGTCAAAGAACTTTCGGATCCCCGAAGGTCTCAATGCGGCAATGCGCCGCGATAGATATTGGTTTGCCATTTCTTCTCCTTTTGTTGCGTTTGTTTACTCCAGACCGGTCTTTCCCTCAGACCAGCCCGGTTGCCTTCCATTGATCTTGAACTTCAAAATATTCCAGTTTCACCAACCGTCCATCCGCAAGCCGGACGGTGAAACGCTTTCCTTGAGGTGTCCGTGCCTCGGATATTACTTCTTCGACAGGCAGCCGTTCCGATTCAGTGCAGATCACCTGCGGCCGGTTGGCGTACGCGCTGCCTGAATAGCACTCTACATAAACAATTAGAGCGCCACCCATGAGTTATCACCGATGTTCAAACGTTCGGGTTTACCCTCAAGGATGACGTTGCGGCCGATCAGCGAGCCTTCCACCACCATATCGGTGATGTGCGTGCCGGCTTCTACGATTGAGTTACGGATCACCACGTTCGCTAGGCGGCAGCCCTCGCCCAGGGTGACATGCGGCCCCACCACACTGGCTTCGATGATTGCGTCGAAGGGAATGGAGACTGGCGGGATGATAGTCACTCCTTCAAACGGTTGGATGTCTTCACACTGGCAGCGGCCGTGCTCGAGCAAATATCGGTTTGTCTCGAGCAACGCTTCAGGAATACCCGCGTCCAGCCACACATCGGTGTGTTTGGTCTTCAATTTCGCGCCCTGCTCGATGAGGATGTTGATGGCGTCCGCCAGAAAGTACTCCCCCTTCAGGCTGACGTTCCGTTTGACCTGCTCGTCGATAGCCGCGATCAGTTTTTCACCCTCACGAAAGTAGTAAAAACCAACGAGGACAAGGTTCTTGGAAATGTCTTGCGGTTTCTCGATGAGGCGAATCACCTGCCCGTTGGCGTCAGTTTCAGCTACACCGAAGCGGCGTGGATCGGGCATGGGCTTGACCCAGGCCACCCCGTCCACCCGGTCGTCTTTGAGGAACGACAGGTCGGTTTCGATCAGGGTATCGGAGAATGCCACGAGTACCGGGCCGTCAAAATATTCGCGCGCCAACGAAAGCGCGTCCGACTGTCCACGCATCTGTTCCTGCACCACAAAGTGCACCGTTTTCTCGGGGTGTACCGCCTGCATGTGCTCCTGAATCTGGTCACCCTGGTTGGGGCTGACGATGAACACATACTCAGCCTGATCCAGATCCGGCAAAGTGGCGAATTGTTCCAACGCGTGATCAAGCACCGTTTTTCCAGCCAGGTAAAGCAACGGCTTGGGCCTAACCCAGGTATGCGGTCGCATGCGCGACCCCAACCCTGCCATCGGAATGACGATCTTATAGTTTGAACTCATGACTGCCTGTCAGTTTCCAAAGTTATTAGTGAGTAACAGCAATAATTCTCTCGCTGTTATTTTACACCGCCAATGGGATAAGGTCGATGGATAAAACTCCACAGTCCTGCAAATTATGTAATCTTTTTATGAACATCCCAAACAGGTAGGGGCAATTTACCAAGTCCCTGAGAGGTTTTCCAAAGGGATGAATTGCTCCTACCTGAATAACAAAATTCTCTTTGCGTGCCGTGCCCCAACAAACTATATTGAAATACTCTCCTTTGACGGGGGTTGATCTTTTAGTTTCGTGCTAACGTGGTGATGGCGGGAACGCGGTCGAACATCCAGAAGGCGATTGGCAGTCCTAAACCGAGGGTGAACCCGGCAATAACCCAGGCGACGATCAACCATACCAGGCTGAGCCACAAGCCAACCAGCAGGAAATACAACGCTCTTAAGATAAACGGGTGTTGCTTCACATTACCCTGATGGACAACGGTCTGTCCGTTCACCGTGGTGACTGTGGTTTGCACACGTCGCGGACGCAGCGTCATCACCTGGGGAAGGGTGTTCAGCATGGCCAAACCCACCGGTAGTCCAATGATGGTAACGTTAAAAAACCAGGCTACCAACATCCAAATGGCGCCCAGCCACATGCCGACAACCAGGAAATAGAGACCACGGATCAGGCAGCCTGGTCCCTGTTCCTTTTGAATATAAACAGTTTGGTTTTGATCAGCCATGTTTTTCTCCAGATAATCAGTTTCTCGAACATATTTACGAAAAGCAATAAAAAAGGTTTCCACTGGAATGGAAACCTTTGAATATGAGTCAGATTTAGAGAACAGGCACTCGTTTATGCCAGTCGGTGCCCTGTTGATAGGCGTGCGCCGTCTGGAACAGAATTTCTTCCTTGAAATGCGGCCCAAGCAATTGCATGCCAATGGGCAGATTGTTCTGATCGAAACCGACCGGGAAGGCCAGGCCAGGCACGCCCGCCAGGTTGATAGGGAGGGTAAATACATCTTCCAGGTACATAGCCAGCGGATCATCAGTATGTTGACCCTGTTTGAAGGCGGTGGTCGGAGCCACCGGGCATGCGATTACGTCAACAGACTGGTAGGCTTCGTCGAAATCGCGCTTGATGAGGGTACGCACTTTCTGCGCCTGGCCGTAATAAGCGTCGTAGTAACCGGCGGAGAGGGCGTAGGTGCCGAGCATGATGCGCCGTTTGACCTCGGAGCCAAAGAGGCTGCCGCGGCTCTTGCGGAACATCTCCCACATTGTGCTTCCTGCTTCGCGCGGACCGAAGCGGATACTGTCGTAGCGCGCCAGGTTCGCCGAAGCCTCGGCGGGGGCAATGAGGTAATAGACGGGGAGGGCGAATTCGGTGTGCGGCAGGCTGATCTCGATGATCTGTGCGCCCATCTCTTTGAGCGTTTGGATGGCTGCGCGTACTGCGCTCTCCACCTCGGTCTGCATGCCTTCTATGAAATATTCTTTGGGGACGCCCACGCGCAGTCCGTGCAGGTCGGTCTTATTTTCCAGTTTGTATGTTGGCACGGGGACGTCCATTGAGGTGGCGTCCATCGGGTCCAGGCCGGCCATGGGGCGGAAGACCAGGGCAGCGTCTTCGGCGGAGTGAGCCAGCACACCCACGGTATCAAGCGAGGAGCCATAGGCCACCAATCCGTAGCGTGAGACGCGTCCGTAGGTGGGTTTGATACCGGTCAGCCCGCAGAACGAGGCGGGTTGGCGCACCGAACCGCCCGTATCAGAGCCGATAGCAGCGGGTACGGACCAATCGGCCACCGCGGCAGCCGAGCCGCCGCTGGAGCCGCCGGGGACGCGTGTCAGGTCCCAGGGGTTCGAGGTGGGTCCGTACGCTGAATTTTCGGTGGATGACCCCATGGCGAATTCGTCCATGTTGGTCTTACCCACAATGACCACGCCGGCGTCAAGCAGGCGCTGGATGGAGGTGGCGGTAAACGGGGGCATGAAGCCTTCGAGGATCTTCGAACCGCAGGTGCAGGGCATGCCTTTCACGGTCAGCAGGTCTTTGACAGCGATGGGGAGCCCGAGCAGGGGCGGGAGGCTGGCGGGGTCACCAGTCTTGTACAGCTTATCGGCAACATCAGCCTGGGCCAGAGCGGACTCGGGCGTGAGCGAGAGGAAGGCGTGTACCTTCGGTTCAACGGCGTCAAGCCGCTTGAGGAAAGCCTCGGTCAGCTCACGGCTGCTAAATTGACCGGAGCGCATCCCGGCGAGCATGTTCGGAATGGAGAGGGAGATCAGGTCGTTTGTCATTCGAGCACCGGTGGGACCTGGAACTGGTCGTCTTTTTTACTTTTGGCGTTCTTGAGGGTTTCAGCCACGGGCAGGCTGACCCCGGCGACATCTTCGCGCAGGGTGGAGTGCGGTGGCAGCACGGACGAAGTGGGCGGAATGCCGCTGGTATCCAGCTTTTGCAGGCTGGCGGCGTAGTCGAGGATGGCGGAAAGCTGTTCCTGGTATTTCTGCTTTTCCGTTTCGCTTAGATCCAGGCGGGCCAGGTCGGCGATATGTTCCACTTCCTTGCGGGTTAAACTCATGCGGATTATTATAATCCAAGATAAAATTTATCATCTGATAATTTGGGTATCAAATCGAGGAAAAATGAAAACAGTTGTCATTACCGGTAGCACGCGCGGAATTGGTCTTGGTCTAGCAAAAGAGTTTCTCAAAGCCGGCTGCAAAGTGGTCATCACCGGCCGCAAAGACGCGGACGTCAAGCGGGTGGTGGGGGAGCTGGCTGCCATTTCAGGCAACGAGAATGTCACCGGGCAGGCCTGCGACGTCAGCGAGCCAGCCCAGGTGCAAGCGCTCTGGGACCATGCCAGCTCCTTCGGCGGCAGCGTGGATATCTGGATCAACAATGCCGGGTTGGGTCAATCCACCCAGCCAGCCTGGGAAGTCACGCCTGAGATGACGCGAACGATCGTACGTACCAACATCGAGGGCACCATCAACGGCTGCACCACCGCCATGCGCGGGATGCTTCTGCAGGGCTTCGGCGCCATTTACAACATGGAAGGGCTGGGCTCGGACGGACGAAAAATAAGCGGCCTTTCCAACTACGGCACCTCCAAGGCAGCGGTGCGCTACTATTCACAGGCGCTGATCGATGAAGCGAAAAAGACCCCCGTGCTGGTGGGTACGCTGCAGCCGGGCATGGTGCTGACTGATATGCTTTCGCGGGAGAACGTGAGTGAAGAAGAGTGGAAACAACTGAAAACGCTCTACAACTTCCTGGCCGACACCGTACCGCATGTGACGTCCTGGCTGGTGAAAAAGGTGCTGGGCAACCAGCGTCACGGCGCGCACTTCAATTACATGAATATCGGGCGAATCCTGCTGCATGCCTTCGACACAATCTTCAGGAAGCGGGATGTGATCAAAGAGGCGGAAGAAAGCAAGTGAAAACCCTTTGTGTTGCCTCCACCAACCCCGTCAAGCTTAAAGCCGCGGAAGTTGGATTCAAGGCCATGTTCCCTGAGGAAGAAGTCGCGGTCAGCGGCGTGGCGGTGACGGTGAGCGTCCCGTCGCAACCGTTGGGAGATGCCGAGACACTAAGCGGCGCCACGGAACGTGCCTTGAACGCGCGTTCAGCCCACCCGGAAGCTGATTACTGGATCGGCATCGAAGGCGGCGTGTCGGATATCGACGGTGAGATGCAAGCCTTCGCCTGGGTGGTGGTGCTCGACCGCGCAAGCTTGGGTAAAGGACGCAGCGGCGCGTTTTTGCTTCCGCCCAAAGTGGCCGAACTGGTGCGTCAGGGGGTGGAGCTGGGCGAGGCGGACGACCGCGTCTTCGGGTGCAGCAACTCCAAGCAGCAGAACGGCGCCATTGGCCTGCTCACCGACGACGCCATCGACCGGGTTGGGCTTTACGTGCCAGCGGTGATCTTCGCCTTCATCCCCTTCAAGAATGCGGGGTTATATCCGTTAAAATCTGGCTGTTCCTCGAATTTATCCGCAAATTACGCTAATTTTAACTAATGACGCTAATAAACCCATTTTATAAGGTTTTATTAGCGTTCATTAGCCTACATTAGGAAAATTAGCGGTTAAGGTTTTTCGCGGTTAAGCAATTTTCACGAATGGTTTCTTGTTTCGAGCAATTCGTGTAATTCGTGGAGATATTACGCTTTATTGGCCGGGAAGGATCTGGAACTCGATCTCCATGGTCATGCCCCAGCGCAACTGCTGGTTGGGATCGTCAAGTTTGATCTTGACGGTGTAGAGCACGTCGCCGTTGTCGTCGGTATAGTATTCCGAGATGCTGTCCACCGTGCTGGTGAAGGTGACTCCTGCCAGGGCGTCGGCGGTGATCGTCACCGGCTGGCTGATATCGATCCGGGTGACGTCGTTCTCATCGAGATCATCGGTCTCGATGCGCCAGGAGGAGAAATCGGCCACCAGGGCGGCCTGCTGCCCAACGGTGATGAACTGCCCCACCGTCAGGTCGCAGCGCACGAAAGTACCATCGTAAGGCGCTTTGAGCACCAACTGGTCGTACGCCCACTGGGCCTGGTCGACTGCCGCCTGAGCCTGGTCGGCTGCGGCTTGCAGTGCTGCCAGGCTTTCCTGACTGGGACCGTCTTTGACGCGATCGTAATCACGCTGGGCTTGTTCCAGGTTGGCCTTGGCCACGCTCAGGTTGGCCTCGGTGATCGCAATATCATTTGCGTCGGGGGTATCTTTATAATAATCGAGCAGGTCCTGCAAATTTTGCAGATCGATCCTGGCCTGTTCCAATTGGGCTTGAACAGCAGCTTTGGCCGGGTCGTCGTCATCAAGTTCGGCCATCTTCTTTAACCGTTTCTCAAGTTTTTCCACCTTATCTTGCGCCATCACCACCTGGGCTTCAAGCAGGGAGATCTGTTCCTCGGAACCATTGGTGCCATCCAGGTTCCAGTAATCGCTCAGCGCGTTGTCATATGCCTGTTTGGCTTTGGCTAGCGCCAATTCCGCGTCCGATTTGGCTACGTCCGATTTTTTGGCGTCCGACAAATTTTGTTGGGCAAGAAAATTCGCCGATTGCGCTGAGGTCAGGTTAGCCAGGGCACGGTCGGATCCCTCGAGCACGATCAACGGCTGGTCCTTCTTAACTGCGGCTCCTTCATTCACCAGGATCTGTTCGATCCGGCCGGTGGTCTGGAAGCTCAACCAGGTGGACGAGACCGGCACCAGGTGCCCCTCGGCGATGACCGTATTAGCCACGACCACCGGGGTAACCTCCGTCGCCTGGGCTGAAGCGGCAGCGGACTGGGTGCAGCCAGCCACGATGCCAACTGCGACCAGAAGAAGAACACCCAGGTAAATTATGGCCCTCTTCCTGTTGACGGGTTTACCCTTGAGGGCTGCCAGACCTTTGAGAATTTTGTTACTATTCATAAGAAAGAACCTCCCGAACAGTCAAACGTGTGGCACTGCGAGCCGGAATAAGGCTGGCCAGAACCGAAAGAATTGAAACAACCACGAACCAGATAACATATCCGGTTATAGAAAGAACAAAATCCGATTGGGAACCAAATAATGAACGCGTAAGGTTGTTGGACATGATCCTGCTGATCGGCAGTGACAGCAACGCTCCAATCCCCCAACTTACCCACCCGATCAACAGACCTTCGATCAACACCATCCGAATCAACACCTTATCCGAAGCACCAATGGAACGCATAATGCCGATCTCGCGCGTACGCTCCATGATGTTCATGCCCATGGTCCCGGTTAAACCGATGCCGCCCACCATTGCGATCAATATTGCCAGGATCATCAGAACCAGAACAAGAACATTAAACCCGTCAGCGGCAGAATCATTTATGAAGCTGGCAGTGGAAATGCCGCTGACCTTAATATTGCGTGCTTCGAGCATTGTTTGCACTTTCGCGGCAAGAACTTTCTCCTGCGATGAGTCCAGTGTATCCCTCGCCACCACTCGATAGACAGATGCATGGTTTTGAACCTGCCCCGGAAGTGAAACAAAGTAATTCAGATTAACATAACTGCTCAGGCCGCCCAGGTTTCCAACCAATCGATAGAAACCCACCACCACCCAATCTGAATCATGATCATTCACCTTGAGGGTGATGGTATCGCCAACCTTCACATCTGGAAAGTCAGTCATGAACTGATCGTTGAGCACAATTGCGTTTTCATCCCTTGGATCCAGCCACCTGCCTTCGATCATGATCGGCGTGATCAGCTTGCTGCCATTGGGCATGGCTGTAAAACTGACGCTGTCGCCAGAACTGCCATCCGCGTTGACCAGCAAGGCTCGTGCTCCGCTCCATGGTTCGACGTACTTGATCTCAGGGTTGGAGTAAAGGATTTGTTTGATCTCATCCACCCGCTCAGATGTGGAGAGGGTAATATTGAGATCTGCCAAGAAATATTGGCCTATCTTCGAAATGTAGTCCATGAATGAAACGCGCACGCTGAAGACTGAGATGAAGACTGCTCCCGCCATAGAAAGTGAGATCAACGTCAGAGCCAGTCGCCCCTTCTTGCGAAAAACATTGCGGAGGGCGATCAGGTTTGGGCGTGCGATCCCTTTGATATGGTTGACCTGGCGGTCGAACCAGCTATCTGAGATCGCTGCATGCTGCTGAATCCCGCTCAACGCCTCCTGCACCGAGAGATTCGTTCCCCTGAGAATCGGTAGCATTCCGGCCACCTGGGGCACGATCAAAGCCAGAAAAATCTGGATCAGCATCACGATAAGGTTGGGATGGAATCCCGAGTAGATGAAGTTGATCGTCTTGCCGAGAAACTTCATCAATAAATCGGTGAAAACAGCGGTCACAGGAGCAGTGATTGCGAACGCGATCAATCCAAAAATTAAGATCAACGCCATGTAGATTCCAATGACCTGGTTGCGTGTCGCTCCGATCGATTTCATCACACCCACTTGCTGCATTTGCTGCGTCAATAAAAATTGCAGGGTATTGGTGATGAGAATCCCGCTCAAGAAGACGATCAGGAACGTCAGCATGAATAAAAGCCCGACGATGGCGTTCACCAAGCTGACATTGGGGTGGTTTGTTGGCGTACGCGTCGAATATTGGATGATGGTTACGCCATTCTTTTCAAGGTCATTGTAGATCGATGTTCCAATTTGCTTGAGCAGATCTTGCTGTTCAGCATCGCCTTTTACCGTGATGTAAAGCTTATTGAAATAATCCGGCAGAGCAACGGACATTTTTTTCAATGTGGCATGATCTACATACCCCCACGTGTTGGCGAGAAAGAATCCACCTGTACTGCCGGTCGTGCCGAGCATTTGGTCTTGAACAATCCCAACCACCTGTAGTTTGTATTGATTGCCATCAGAATCCCGCAGGGTAACCCAATCGCCCACCTTCACTCCCAGGGTGTTGATCTTGTTATTGGACAATACGATCTGATCTTTCTCGGGTAACCTGGTTCCTTCCAGCAACGTGGTCAGCCCGATCTGGGCTGCTCCATAATTTTTTGATTGAATTTCAATTCCATCCCAATTGCCTTCTGCATTCAAGACCTGCATGGTAAATTCACGAGCCCCCTCGACAGCCTTCACGCCGTCGATACGTTGAATATGATCGACCATGTCTTGATCAATGAGAGAGGTTGTAAACTGGACGTTTGCCGGGTTGATGCTCTTGAAGCTGGAAGTCATGTCGCGGTTGAGAGAAAAAAACAAATTGGCAATAATTCCGATCGCAAGCAGGCCTACCGCTATTGAAGCGATGATCGATAATGACCTGGTTTTATTCTTCCATAGGTCAGACAGAACCTTTTGCCAACGGGGAGAAATGTTCATCTTCGCTTTTGCTCTTCATCAGAGGAATCGGTGACCACTTTTCCGTCATGCAGTTTTACAATACGGCTCGTTCGTTCTGCCAGAGCGGGGTCGTGAGTGACCATGATGATCGTTTTGCCGTCTTTCGCCAGTTTGCAGAACAGGTTGAATACCGATTCAGCAGTACGAGTGTCAAGATTTCCGGTTGGTTCATCTGCAATTAATATTGGAGGGTCATTGGCAAGCGCCCGGGCAATGGCCGTGGTCTGTTGCTCACCACCAGACGTCATGGCAGGTAATTTATCGGCGAGTGCTTCCAGGCCTACCATGCCCAGTAAAGAGCGGGCACGCTCCTCGCGTTCACCATTCTCAAAACGGTTGCAAAAATCCATGGGGAGAATCACATTTTCAAGAAGTGTCAGCGTGGGCAGGAGTTGATAAAATTGAAAAACGATCCCCAGGTTATTCCCACGCCAGATCGACATATCGCTTTCGTTCATCCCGGTGATGATTTGGCCTTCGATCTCGATTTTCCCCTCGGTGGGATGGTCGATCCCGGTGATCATATTGGCAAGTGTGGATTTACCGCTGCCGGATTTGCCGACAATCCCGACAAACTCGCCGCTATAAAAATCCAGGTCGATGCCATCCAGTGCCGTGAACTCCCCCGCACCAGAATGAAAAACTTTCTTTATTCCCTGCACTCGAATAAGAGGGGTTGCTCCCCTCTTGTGAGAAACTTTACGATCAGTTGCCATAATTCACCATTAATTAAGGATCCTGCCATCTGCAATTTCAAGTGTTCGTGACGATCGATTGGCAAAATTCATATCATGAGAAACCATCAGGATGGTCTTGCCTTTCTTAACAAGTTTTTCAAAGATTTCAAATATCTTTTCTGCTGTGACTGAATCCAGGCGCCCGGTTGGCTCGTCGGCCACGATCACCGGCGGGTCGTTGGCCAACGCGCGCGCAATTGCCACGCGCTGCTGCTGACCTCCGGAGATCTGTGTCGGGTATTTATAAGCATGGTCTTCCAATTCCACCAGCCGTAATAAGTCCATCGCCCATTCTTTTGATCTTTCGCGGTCGAATTTACCGGCAAAATCGATGGGCAGCATGATGTTGTTGAGAATGTTCAAACCAGGCATCAAGTAGAAGGATTGGTAGATCATGCCCAGGTTCTTGCCGCGCCACTCCGTGAGGTGGTTCTCGTCCAAATCGCTCAAGCGGAGGTCGCCAAATCGGACTTCGCCTTTAGTCAGGTGATCCACACCCGAGATCATGTTGATCAGGGTCGTCTTCCCGGCACCTGACTTGCCGATGATGGCCAACAACTCACCCCGATACACATCCAGGTCGATGCCGTGTAGAGCAGTGAATTCACCGGCGGCTGTCTGGTAGACCTTCGTGAGGTTTCTGA